>Ga0307380_10000281_pt1 | contig 85910 bp, 72 predicted proteins | sample UN3MG_FD_202239 | JGI IMG/M metagenome (GOLD analysis project Ga0307380, IMG submission 202239) | Soil microbial communities from Risofladan, Vaasa, Finland - UN-3 | ecosystem: Environmental > Terrestrial > Soil > Coastal area > Acid sulfate soil | place: Finland: Risofladan, Vaasa | collected...
TTCTTCCGTCGTGAGCCGAACGATATATTTCTTGTTCATACCGATCCCTTTCAGAAAAATGATACTCTGAAAGTTGTATCGGCAATTCCCTCTCAACGGCTAAAATCAAATGTTATGAAGTACTAGTCCATAAGGTAGCCTTCCACTTGGTCGGGTTTCAGCTTCTTGGGGACTACGGTGATCCCCTCGGCCTCAATTCTGTGGATCGTGATTAGATAGTAGTTGCCTTCCGTGGTGACAACGAGCAGGCAATAGGGTAGGTCGGCCTTATCCGGCAGCTTATGCCAGTTGCACCACCTGCCCGGCGTGCATTTCAACGGCCGATGTTGTTCTTGTCGAACGGTCAGCGCCTTAGCTCCTCGCATAGTGACCACCGAACCATCCCAGGCCAGATCACCCCGACCAATTTTTGTCAGATTGGCGCATGCCTCCTCGGAACCGGCTTCCGCAGCCGGATTTAGCATTTCAGAAGTCGCAAGACTCAATACGAAGGGCCTCCCTTCCTTGTGTGCGATTTCCGCATTGGGAATGAAGATTTCCTTTGTGTGAGTCTCATCAACACCCTTCATTACTTCTTCGAATTGCTTAATTGGTCCGAACTCATTATGAAAATCATCTAAGAACCTTGTACGTGAAGGATCTCCCACAACGTACTCCATCCCGGCGATCAGGTCCTGTACAAGGGTGCCATCTTTGAAATCTATATGAAATAAATCCTTGCTAAAATTAGGATCGTTAATACTAATATTAGAGGCGTTTACGGCGCACATTTTCTCCGGTTGTCCATCGTCAAAAAAGGTTTCATAATTTCCCTCGCAAGGAAACCATACCCTCCTTATATTGTTAAACACGCCAACGAAACGACCTCGAAGAATTCCATCTAAATACCGCTCCGTGCTGACAACGGAAAATCCCTTGGCGGGGTCGACAATACTTACATCTTTTACCGAGTCACTGGTGATTGTCACTTCATAGGTTCCGGTGGTTACATTTTCTTTGACCTCGATATTTTGGTCATTTGCATCAATGGCATGTGCAAATCTGTCAACAAACGCTCCTCCAAATAGCTTCAAAGGCGTTCGTCCTACACTAACATTTTCATTGAATACGTTATTTACAACCGCAGTTGCAGGCTGGGATTCATGGTCAGAACCTTCATGATAAATCGTTGATATTTCGCCGTCCCAAACAAAAACATCTCTTCCTGGAAAAGGCATCGCAGTGCCGGATCCATCGAAATATCCCATTGATATTTCAATTTTTGCCCTATTCTCCGAATCCCAGATGATTTTTTGAGTCTGGTAAAAGTTTTCAGATAACGACATTCTCTCTTCAAGAGCATTAGCGAGAGATTTCAATTTTTCCCCGGCAGCTCTTATTTGTCGGAGTCTTCGTTCCTGCGCTGTCTGGCTTTCGAAATCCCGATACGTGACGTCACACTGCAGATTTCTTAGCTTTTCTTGTGATTCCATTATCTTTGACAAAACATACCGGGGCGACTTTTCTGTGTCACTAAATTCGTCGGCCTTGACCTCGCAAAGCATAAACAGCGGCAACAGAATCAAGCCCGCTATAACTCTTATTTTGCACACTTTCATAATAGTCCTGCTGAATCGTAATACACGCGGTTTCCTTCTACAACACTAAACCCCATTCTATGTGCAGGGTACCATTGCGTTCAACTATGCCCTCAGACAAAACACACAAACTGTGTTGACAATTCAAGTATTGCCCTGTAGAGACCTCCACCGTCGTGATCATCGAGCGTCTTCCATCCTTACAGTGCCTTATACGTTAAGATTAATGTTTTCTATAGGAACTGGCTTCTACCATGCAGGCAGGAACCAGTTCCCTTGTACTCCTTACGGACAAGATCCACTCAGAGACACATTATATGCAACACTCCAACTTGCGAGACTGTCATCACTACACCAATAAAAGTAGTGGCATACTGGACCAGATATATTGGTGCAGTTATCCCACCCAGGAGCGGCAATTGTTGTACAAATATTGAAATGTGCGAAAGTTGGCACGAGATAAACACCTCCAATAAGGCAGTCGTCGATATAGCCGGAGCAGAAAGCCCGAGAGCAAAAACTCCGACAAGTGTAGCCCAGAGTATAACTCGGCGATATTAACACCAAGAGAACTGCACAAAAAATATACAAACATCGTTTGGTTGACATCGTAGATCTCCTTTTTCTCTATTACCCGTAGTTAATATTAACCGTTTGTTAAATGCGTATTACTCTTTTGAATAGAGCCATCACCTCCTTTCCGGCGATTCCGCGTGTTTTTTTGTTGATGAGAAGAATTGTGGATGCCGAGCAGACATGCTCTCTGTGGGCGTATTGGTCGTCCATACCTGACGTGCACCACTTTATTCTTGGCAATAACCGCATATTACATGCCGCACTTCAATTATCAATATGTTGCCATAGCTTCCTGGCACGATTGTGGCAGAGATAGCAGCGATTGCAAGCGCTTTTTTTTACATTTTACGGTTTTTCGTCTTTTTCTTGACAGGGGGGGGGGGGGGGTAAGTTGTTCATTGACATGCTGTTGCGGACGAAAAAATTTTTTCGCTCTGAGTGGTTCAGGGCCGATAGAAACAGTCAGCCTCGCAACTGCGTAACCTGGGTTAGGGCTTGACGCTAATTGTTGTCAATATGCGCACACAGGATTAAGAAAACCACTTTCTGCTCATCCTGTTCTGCGCCGACAATACTCGGCTTGTCCGCTTCGAGCGTCGCCTGCCCCGACCAATTCCGGGTTATTTTGTCCGGGGGCCTTGCCTTGTCGTCGGGAATCTTGCCCAGCGTGTACTGCTGGAAGACAAATTCTGTTGTTATCCTGCCGTCCGCCCCGACCGACACCTCAACTTTGAATTGCTTGCTTGCCTCGTACGAATCGAAGACCTTCTGGATCTCAGGTTCGGCGCCGGGCCTTTTCCTGACCGGTCTTTCGCGCTCGACGTATATTGTTTCGCTTACTTGGATGCTTGCGCCTCTGCTCTGCCTTGCCGCCGCCTTGGCGCCAGTAGTCACCCTGCCGCTGTCCGGATTCTTCAGGCACTGCTGTATGTTCTCTATGGACACCGAATTTGGCTTTTGGCCGATGGGATTCACCCCGGATGCGTAAAGCGCTTCGAGTTCGACTTCCACCACGAAGGCCTCCACGAGTATTCGCGAGTCCTCGTATTTGTCTTTGACTGGTTCGGCGTGTTGCTCTCCGCCCTGTTCGCCGCATTTTGCTCTGACCATCGGTGAAGTGCAAATGCCGACCAGCAGCAGGCCGCAGAACACGACAATTGTTTTGGTTCCTGTCTTGTGTGCAATACCGGGCATGACTTTCCCCTTTCAGACTATTTTCTTTCGGACTTTACGCCACTCAACTGTTAAAGGCGCAGCAGACGGCTTTCGTCACGGAAAGAAACGAAAAGAAGGAAGGTTCCGCCCGGAGAAAGACCGATTGACCGTGCTATTTGCCAGCGACAACTGTGGCCGACTTTATTACCACCGGCTCAACGGGAACATCCGAATAGGGGCCCTTACGTGTTGTCTTCACTGCTGCAATCTTGTCGACCACATCCATTCCTTTGACAACGTTGCCGAATACTGCGTATCCCGGCTTGACAGGCCCCTGATAGTTCAGGGCGTCGTTATTCTTGTGGTTTATAAAGAACTGGGACGTTGCGCTATCGGGGTTATCCATGCGGGCCATCGCGATTGTGCCTCGATCATTCTTCAAGCCTTTGGCAGCTTCATTCGGAATCGGTGAATGTGTCGGTTTTCGCACCATGTCGGCAGTAAATCCGCCCCCCTGTATCATGAAGCCCGGAATGACCCGATGGAATACTGTGCCGTCGTAGAAACCTTCGCCGACATAGCGAAGAAAATTCCCCGCTGTAATAGGGGCCGCCTCTTCGTTGAGCTCAATGACAATATCACCCACGGTGGTTTCCAGCTTCACCCGCTTGGAATTCGTATCCACCGTGCTGCAGCCGGCCACAAAGACCGTACAAATCAACAATATACTACACCATAATCTGAACCACATAAGAACACTCCTGTAAAAACTAACAGACCTAAAACCACGCCTTGACCGGCCTATTCCCATTTGTGTTTTTTGACCGAGGCCAGAATCTTCTCTGCACATTCCAGCGCCGCCAAACCATCTTCCACGCTGACCTCTGGTTTGTGCCTGCGATCCATGCAGGAACGTAAGAATGCCTCCTGCTCAACCTGCAGAGGCTCTTTGTCGTCAATATCAAGCTCTTCGATGTGCAGCAGGTCGGACCAGTTCACCGCCAGAGGGTCGAAGTCTTCGTCTTTCCGGCGTTCTTTTATCCACCTGACAACGTCGGCGTTCGTGTCCGCCTTAATGATAATCCCATTCTTCTTATGGTAGTCCACACTCAGGTAGGCTTGCCGGCTGAATACTCTTACCTTCCTCTCCGTTTTCAGGGCAAGCCGCGAGGCGGTGACATTTGCGATGCAGCCGTTCTCGAAAACGATTCGCGCGTTGCAAATGTCTTCCTGCTCATCAATGACGCTCACGCCCACCGCGTCCACATCTTTGACGCTGCTCGCGGCCAGCGAGAGAATAATATCTATATCGTGAATCATCACGTCCAGCACCACACCTACGTCCGTGGAGCGGAACGGGTAAGGACTGATGCGCGTCGCCTCGATGAATTTCGGCTCGATGTCCAGCCGCTTCATCGCCTGCACCACCGGATTGCACCGTTCAGAGTGACCTACGGCGGCCGGGCAGTTATGCTTCTTCGCCAGCTCAACAATCTCTTTGCCCTCTTTAACGTTGGCGGCCAGCGGCTTTTCAATCATAACCGGAACATTGTTTTCGATGAACACCTTCGCCAGCTCCAGATGACACACGGTCGGCGCGGCTATCGTTACAGCGTCAACCTTGCCCAGTAGCTGCCTCGAGTCGCAATACGCGGCGCAGTTGTACTGGCGCGCCAGCCGCTCGGCCTTGTCGCCGTCTATGTCAACTATCGCCACGAGAGTGCTTTGCGGAAGCTGGTCGTATACCCTTGCGTGAACGGCGCCCATCTTGCCTGCGCCAATAACTGCCGTGCGCATCTTATCCATCTGTGGTCTCGTCGAGCCCTGCTTACTCGTCCCTGAACTTTTCGAGGTATCTGCCGAACCGATGTTCACTGCTTCTTGTTATCGCGTCAATCATGGACACAACATTCTCATCGAGGCCGTCTTCCTGAGCAAGGGCCTTTGCCTTCTCAAGCAGCGCACCGCCCCTCCGGTAGAGCTTTTCGTAAGCCTCGATTATATTCTTCTGCTGCGTCTGGCTAAAGCCGGCCCGGGTCAGCCCTCGCTTGTTGACTCCGCGGACCTTCGGGGGATAGTGACCGCTGACAATCAGAAACGGCGGTACATCATGGTTGATGCCTGCCAGACCTGCCGCGTAGCACCATTTGCCAACAGTTACAAACTGGTGCAGCAGCACCATACCGCTCAGCCACACGCCCGTCTCTATCCTGCAATGGCCGCTTATCTGAACATAGTTGCTCATCACAATCTTGTCCTGCAATACGCAATCATGCCCGATGTGAACGCCGATCATCAGCAAATTGTCGTTGCCCACCTCTGTAACTTTGTCGGGATGCATGCTCGGATGAATTGTCGCCTGCTCTCTAATGATGTTTCTGTCGCCGATGACGAGGCCTCCGAACTCGCCGTCGGCGCTCAAGGCAAGTATCTGTGGCCGGCCGCCTATGGTGCAATTGGAGAAAAGGTGATTGTCCCGGCCAATCCTGACATTCTTGTTGATAACCACGTTTGCATCAACGATCGTGCCCGCCCCAATTGACACCCCGCGCTCAATGACACAGTTCGGCCCGATCACAACGCCTTCTTCCAGCTGAGCATCTTCGTCAATCACTGCGCTGTTGTGTACCTGAATCATTTTTCTTCTCTTACCTCGCACCGAGGCTTCTTCAATCTGACCGCCTTCGCTTGTCTTTCTTTCTATACTCTCTCATCATCTGTGAGCATGAACTTGATCTGGGCTTCGGCGACCACCGTTTCGCCCACCATCGCCCTGCACCGACACTGCGCCGCTTTCTTCCTCATCCTGATAGTCTCGGCGATAAGGATGAGCTGGTCGCCGGGCACAACCGCCCTGCGCAGCTTCACGCCGTCCATGCTCAAAAGCACCGCCAGCTTGCCCGTGTGCTCGAGTTTTTGCGCAAACAGCAGGCCCGACACCTGCGCCATTGCTTCGACGACGAGCACACCGGGCATGATGGGCGTGCCGGGAAAATGTCCCTGAAAGAATTGCTCGTTGAAGCTTACGTTTTTTATCCCCTTTATTCGCCGGTCGCCGTCGATTTCGACAACCTTGTCCACCAGCAAAAAGGGGTACCGGTGGGGCAAAATCCTGGCAATCTGTCGGATGTCGAGGATGGCGTCGCTGCCGTACTTTTGAATACGATCCTGCTGCTCGGCGGCTTCATACAGTTTTTTTACCAGCTGCTGGTTCAAAGAATGGCCCGCCTTATAAGCCACCACTCTTCCCTTAACCGCTCGCCCCACCAATGCAAAGTCTCCGATCAAATCGACAATCTTATGTCGCACACACTCGTTTGGAAATCGGTAACTGTTCTTGATCGGGCCGTCCGAGTTGATAACCAGAATGTCTCGCGGTCCGAGATGCGTCCCCATGCCCCGTGCCTGGAACTGCTTGGCCTCGGCTTCCAGCAGAAAAGTCCGCGCCGGCGCCAGGTTTTTCTCAAAACCCTCCGGCGTAACCCGGCAGCTGAAGATTTGTCTGCCGATGCCCGTGTGGCCGCCGTAATCCAGATCATACGTGATGCTCAGGCCGTCTTCGGAATATGGAAGTGCGTAAATGGACGTATCGCCCGCCGTAAGACTAACGGGCTCTTTGATAACGAATTCTTTTCGCTTCAGCTCCTGCTCGGCCAGTCCACACTGTTTGAGGACCTTGAAGTACTCCGCGCAGCTGCAGTCGGGCGCCGGCAATTCCAGAGAGTTGGTCTCAATTATCAAGTTGTCGATACCCAGCGCATTGACCACCGCCAGACAGTGTTCTACCGTTTCTATACTTACAGAACCTTTCTTGAGGGTCGTGCGCCGGCTTCGCTCGGCAAGATTTGGGGCGACCGCACTAATCCGCACCGGCTCCGGCGTGTCTGTCCGCACAAACACCACCCCCGTATCCGCGGCGGCAGGCCGAAACGTGACTTTCGCCTCTTCGCCGCTAAACAAGCCTTTGCCCGATATGTTGGCCTCATTCTTTATTGTTGTCTGCAGCTTCAAGGTTTTCCACCCTCTTGCTCAGATGCTTTAGCTGCTCGGCCAGCTTCGGCAGACGCCTCGTCAAACCGGCCACACGCAAGGCCTCGCCTCTTTCAAGTGCAGGGGTGCCGATCACCTGTTGACCTGCTGAGGTGCTGTTGATAACGCCGGATTTCGCTCCGACCATTGTGCCATTTCCTATCTCTATGTTGTCCACCAGCCCGACCTGACCTCCCAGGACCACGCCGTCGCCCAGCTTGCAACTGCCTGAAATACCAGCCAGCGCGGCTATCAAACAGCACTTACCCATTACTACGTTATGCGCTACCTGCACCAGGTTATCAATCTTCGTTCCCGCGCCGATAATAGTATTGCCGAACTTTGCCCGGTCGATACAGCAATTGGCGCCAATCTCCACAAAGTCCTCGATTACGACGCCGCCGTTGTGCGGAATAAGCCTGTGGCTGCCGTCGATGAACGAATAGCCAAAACCTGTTGAGCCAATGGTGCTGTTGGCTTGAATAATCACATGGCTGCCTATTTGACAATTGTGATAAATGACGACATTGCTGTCAATGCGGCAGTCGCTGCCGACCTTCGTATTCTCGCCTATTCTGCATCCGCTTGCGATAACACTGTTCGTTCCGATCTGTGCCCCATCATCAATTACCACGTTTGCTCCGATGGCCGCCCCTTCGGCTATTCTCACATTTTCCCCGATTTTTGCAGTCGGGTCGATTCCCGGCGCCGCGACCTTTAACCTGGGCGCAAAGATGTTCAAGGCTTCTATCAGAGCGGCGTCAACACTCTTGACAATCAGTTCCGGCCTGGAAAAACCCTCAATTTGCTTGCCCACAATGACCGCACCGGCCCTCGATGTTTCCAACCCGGCCAAGTGCCTGGCGCCCTCGGAGCTTCCGGCGCGGCCGCCGTACCCGCCGGAGTCCTTGATAAAAGTGACATCGGTTTCGCCGGCGCCCTCTACCGGCGCAACCCCCTTTATCCGCCCGGCGCCGTCGCCCACAAGCTCAGCGCCAATCCGCTCAGCCAATTGTGAAACTGACATTTCCATAAGAACCACCGTTAAGAGCAAAAGACCGACAGCCCATAACCCTGTCCGCTTGCAGCTTGTATCTTTGAGTCTTTCACTGAGTTTTCTTGCTGTTCGTCTCCACTTTTTCACGTCCCTGTGTATCAATACGGGCGAGCACTTCCTTACTGATATCGACACACCCGGTACTATAAAGAACTTTATGTGTCCCCATAGCCAGTTCGAGTTGGGCGGGACTTTGCGCCGGAAGCTCCGGCTCGCTCTTCTCCAAAACCAGGTCCAGCCCTTTTTGCTCTGCAACCTCCCTGGTTGCCCGCAAAATATCACCATACAGCTCCTCGGTAATCATCTGTTCCTTGAGCGAGACCTTCTTATTGTACAGTTCTTTATCGGCCTGATAACTGGCACGTTTGTTATAAATTCTTTCCAACTGCGCCACGTAGTCGCTGGTTCCGGGGCTCAGAAGATTCAGCCCCTTTTCCTCGGAATCTATTTCCGTTGCAAGCTTGTCCAGTTTTGCCTCCATTGTCTTCCGTTCCACCAACGCGTCCTGTCGGTACCTGGCGATCCGCGCCGACTCTCGAAAGATTTGCCGAATACTCAATACCCCTATCTTAAGGCAGGTGCCATTACTTTTCAGCCCACCGCCCGCCTCCGGGGCCTGCCCGAACGCACTGAAACCCGTTGGGTTTCCAAAATAGCCCGTCGATAGAATCACGGCACATGCCAGACAGCTCAAAACCAACGCCTTAGTCTTCATGTCTTGTCCTTTCCCGTTGTACTACCCGGTTAATTTTCGAATTTCCATTTTCCACTCAAAACAGCCGGCCTATATAAAAGAAGAAGGCCTGCGTCTCATCTAAGTCGTCTTTTGATAATGGGGTCGCAAGTCCAAGCCTCATCGGCACCGGTCCGAACCACTGCGGAATCAGTATCTGCACGCCCGTTCCCACCGAGACGCGATACCTGCCTGAATCAACAGTGCCGCTGTCAATAAAGAAAAGCGCCGAGAGACTTTGACCTACCAATGGTGCGATTATCTCGGCATTGGCCAGAAAAATCCAGTCGCTGCCTATCGGGTCCTTTTTTTCGGGATTGGGAACATTGGTTTGCAGCCCTCGGGTGCTGACGCCCCGATAGTCGAAGCCTCTTATGCTGTGCATGCCGCCCGCGTAGAACTTCTCGAACGGCGGCGCATCGCCTAACATGGTCCCGGCATGAATTCTGGTCACCACGATGGTTTTTCTCTCCTCCAGATCCTCATAGATGGGTCTGTACCAGGTGTAGGTACCGCTCAGTATTCCGAAGGTCTGGTCACCGGTAATCTGCTCATAACTGCCGTCTATACCGTAGCCTTCGGTGGGCATGAAGCTGTTGTCCGTAAGCTCCTTTCCGATGCCCAGGCGCGCGCCGGCGAGAAGGTTGCCGCCTGCAACGTCCTTTATTTCCTGTGGGGCGTCGGAGTCTATACTCCGGACGTCGACGTTTTCAAGCCTGAACCCTATGTTGCGGCGCCACCGGTCTCGAGAGCGCCTTTCGTAGCGTTCCGAGAAGCCGACAAATCCCTTCGTCCTGCCCTCGCCATAACTTTCCCTGGCCCACTCGCTGTCGAGGCCGGTGACATCCAGCGATATGGGTTGATCTCGAAAATACGGCTCATTGAAATTGACGCTGTACTGGCTGAACTCGGTGCCCGGCTCAAGGGCAATCCGCAGGCTCTGCCCGGCGCCCTTGAACGCCTGGCCCGTGATGAACTCTGTGAAACTATCGGGCCAGTCGCTGATATTGAAGTTTCGCTGCTCCAGAATCAAGCTTCCAATAACGCCGCGGTCGCTCGAAAAGCCCGCGCCCAGCATTGCGCTTCCCGTCTGTCCCTCTTTGATTTCGACCTCGGCATTTTTCTGGTCGGGACCGGAACCGGCCACCGGCGTGATTGTTGCCTCCTGCGCATATACCTTTCTTCTTACCTCGGCCTCAAGCTCGCCGCTGCCGTCTCCTCTGACCACATCAGCATTGAACAGGCGCCCCGGCTGAAAGTCATACCCGTCCAGCACCCGTCGGATCACCTTGTCCTGCGCCTGTTTGTTCCCCATTATGTCGATCCTGCCGATTCGAAACGGCTGTCCCTCGCGGATCTTAAATTCAACGCTTACTCTCCCCGTCGAAACAAACCGGCCTTGTGCGCCATCATCTTCTTTACTGATTACCTTATCAACCTGCAGGTCGACCGTCGCATCGACAAAGCCGTTTTCGCGATAAACCTTAAGTAACTCCTTCCGGTCCGACTCCGCCTGTTGCTTTTTGTAGGTTTGTCCCGCCTCCAGCTTCACTTTCCCCCGCAAAGACTGCTCGTCGAACCGCCCGCCGGTGTCGACTTGGTATATCTGTCGTGCACCCGTAAGAACAACTTTTTCAATGGCGTAGACCGGCCCCTCGTCAATCGAGACGGTTATGCGAACCTTGCTTCTATCTTTACTGAACTCCTTTGTTACGGTTACGCTGCAATCAAGAAGGCCTCGGTCCCAGTAGATATTTTGCAGCCTCTCCGCGTCCTCAACCAGTTTATCCTCGCTATAGTACGGCCCCCAAAGAAACCATTCTTTCTTCCTGCTCTTGATGGCCTTCTTTAAGGTCTCTTTTCTCAGCGATTCGTTGCCGATGAACCTGACCGATTTGATTTTCACCCTCGGCCCTTCCGTAACTGCATAAATTACCTGGCCGTCCGAAAGCTTGCTCCTGTCCAGCTCCAGCTCAACAAACGCGAACCCCTTTTTCAAGTAGAACTCCTTCAGGTCTTCTCGACCAAACTCCGCCAGGACCGCATCAATGGTTTCGCCTTCCTTGAACCCGAGTTTCCCGAGCAGTGTTTTCTCTTTGTAGGTCCGCTTGCCCGTGAAACTAAACTTGATCGACTTGACCTTGTATCGGCCAAGAATCCGCTCTGCTGATCCCGTCTGCGCGTAACCCCCTGCACAGCTCATAAAAGCTATCGAAATAAAAAAACACAGGTATCCTCTCGTCATCCGTCGATATTTCCTAAAATGGTGTTGCTTCCTCACCCGAGGCGCTTTCCAGACGCATGGCGGGTTCTTCAGCGTAAGAGGCGTTCTCGAACCGGGTGAATCTTTCTCTGAATATCAGCTCCACGCTTCCGGTCGGGCCGTTGCGCTGTTTGGCTATTATTAGCTCGGCCGTGTTGGTCTCTTGGTAATTGTCTTCACCGCGACGGTAATAATCCTCGCGGTGAAGCAGCATCACCACGTCTGCGTCTTGTTCGATGCTGCCGCTTTCTCGTAAATCGCTCATCCTTGGTCTGTGGCCTTCTCTGCCCTCCGGCGCCCGATTCAACTGGCTCAAAACCACTACCGGTATGTTCAATTCCCGCGCCAGGGCCTTGAGATATCTTGAAATAGTCGTTATCTCCTGCTGCCGGGATTCGACTCTACCAGAGCCCAGATGCATCAATTGCAGGTAATCCACCATCACGCAGCGTATATCGTAAAGGCTCTTGAGCCTTCTGCATTTGGCCCGAAGTTCCAAAGGGGTCAGCGTCGACGTGTCATCGATATAAATGGGCGCCTCGTACAGCTCGGCGCAGGCCCGCCGGAGTCTCTCGTCGTCTTCCTCGCTCAGCATCCCCTTTCTCACCTTCTGGGCGTCAACTTCGCCGATGCTGCACAGGAATCTCTCCGCCAACTGCTGGCTGCCCATCTCGAGGGAAAATATTGCCACGGGGAATTTGTCGATGGCCCCGATGTACTCGGCCATATTCAATGCCAGGCTTGTCTTGCCCATGCTGGGTCTTCCCGCGATGATTATCATTTCGCCGTTCTGCAGCCCACAGGTCTTGTCGTTGAGCTCATGATAACCCGTTGCCAGGCCCGTCACCAACTTGCCGTCTCGCTTTTGTATAAGCTCGTACGCACGGGTAACGAGGTCCTTCACCGGCACCGCATTGCCGCTTATCCTTTTGTCCGTAATGGCAAAGATTCTGCGCTCCGCTTCATCCAGCTTTTCGCTCGTCTCGCCGCTTTCGTCAAAGGCGTCCTCCAATATTTCACTCGCTGCGGCAATCGTCTCACGTAAAAGATGCTTGTCCTTTACGATACCCGCGTAATACAATACATTCGCCGACGAAGGGACTGAGTCCATAATCTTCGCAATGTATTCGACTCCCCCGACCTGGTCCAATTGCTTGCGTTTTTCAAGCTCATCCCGGAGCAGCACCGCGTCTATTGCCTCGCCCCGGTTCCTCTCGTAAAGAGCGATAAGCGAGTCAAATAGTGTTTGATGCTCCGCCCGGTAAAAAGCCATTCGGTCCAGTTGCTCAACGACCTGCCCGATGCATTCGGGGTCTATCATCATTGATCCCAGCACCGCTGCCTCGGCCGCCAGCGATTCGGGCATGCTGCGACCGGCCAGGCCCCTTGCATCGCTGCTGCTTCTTTTCATATCTGCCTGAGACACGCCTGCACCTCGTTATTGTCGTGCGTTTCTACGATTTGCATGGACCATCACCAGTGGCCCGCATTGATTATCAGGCATTCTAACGACCGCTTGACGGGCCTGTCAAACATTGTTTTGCTTGTCCTGCCGGAACGCTGTTTTTCTTCCCGTTGTTCTTCCCACGCGCAAAAAAAAATAGGGCCGGACTTGCGGAGGGAGAGAGGAGGAAGGATTGCCCGACCCCATGTATCTATAGTTTACCAGGTCTGCGAAATATTGTCAACAGAAAAGCCACGCGCCTCATAAAAAAAAATCGGGGCCGGACTTGCGGAGGGAGAGGAAATGCGGAAGCGCCCGACCCCGATAATTTGCACCTTGGCAACAAAAACCCCGCCCCAAAAAAACCTCCAAAGGCGGACAATATCCCACTTGGCGCCATAAGACCAAACCTAATAACCGGCCTCGACCATTCTAATCGCGCCAATAAACCAGATTCTACAAAGCAGCCAGAGCGTTGTCAACCCTCTTTTTGAAAAATTCTTCAAAAAAAGAAGAAAACCGCAAAATGAGGGTTTTCGCAGCGGCAGGGCCGAATTACCACCCCTGCGGCCGTCGGCCGCCCCAACAAATGCCCCCCAAGTGGTCCGAATCGACCGAGAGCGCCGCCTATTCACTGTCAGCCTCATTCCATTTCTTCCGTTCTTGCTCAGGTTCCTCTGGCGACCCAAGCGGCGAAGCCGCGGCATCCGAGCCTGCCGCGACGACCACGACACTAACGGTCGCGGTAAGGTCCCTGTCAAACTCAAGCGTTACTTGTGACGTGCCCACCTGTTTAATGTTCTCCTCCAGCCGCACATACTCATTGGCTACCTCAAATCCCTGCTCACGAAGATTCCCGGCTATATCGCCGGCGCCGACCGACCCGAACAGAACGCCCTGTTCATTTGCCTTGGCTGCCAAAACTGCCTCTGCTCCTTCTACTGCCGCCGCCGCCTTTCCCAGACGCTCACGCTCCCGTATCCTTTGTTCCGAACGCTTGGCCTTCTCTTTGCCCAAGGCTTTTATGTTCGCTTCTGTTGCAGGCTTCGCCAACCCTTGCGGAAGCAGGTAATTCCTCGCATAACCTGTGTTGACTTCAACGATATCCCCAAGCCAACCAAGGCTCTTAACGTCCTCACAGAGCAAAACCTTCATCTACTCATCTCCCATTGTGTTGTTTTTGATTGTTCCTGTCTGTCCCGGCCGGCGCCGCAAGCCTCTCACGCGGTGAATGGCAGCAGAGCCATGAACCTGGCCCGCTTGATTGCCCTCTTCACCTTTCTTTGGCACGCCGCACAATTGCCGCTGCGCTTGCGCGAGTATATCTTGCCTCGATTAGTCAACAGCTTTTCGAGGGTTTCTACGTCTTTGTAGTCCACGTATTTGATACCTCTTCGGCAAAAACGACATTGTGTCTGCTCGCGGAGCCCACCAGGGCGAACCTCGCGACGTACCGGCGATTTCTGTCCGACCGATTCCAAGTTCTCTCTTCTGTCTCTTGTTGGCCTCATCTCTTACCTCGTCATTATCGTCCCAGCCATTCTCTTTTGGGTTCTAACTTAAAACGGTATATCATCAGCGGCTGACGGCTCCTGCGGTTTGGGCGTCCCCCACTCGCCGCCTTCGGCTCGGTTATCTATACCCCTTTCCGTCGGCTCGGTTTCCCTGCCGCCTCCTCCGCCCCCCGGAAGAAACTGAAAGGTCTCCACTGTAACCCTGTGCTTGCTGCGCTTGGTCCCGTCTTGGGCCGTCCAGCTGTCGAAGGTTAGTCTGCCTTCGATGAACACTGCTCGGCCCTTGCTCAGGTACTTGTTTATGTTCTCTGCCTGCCTGCCGAAGGCCCGACAATCTACAAAACAGGTCTCTTCTCGTTGATTACCATCCTGACCGGTCCATCGCCGGTTAACCGCCAGTCCAAAATCGACCACCGCTGTTTGGTTCGGCGTATAAGATAGCTGTGGGTCTCGCGTAAGGTTGCCCATCAGCAGGATTTTGTTAAAGTTTGCCATACTTAATCCTCAGTTTCGTTCATACTTGGGTTTTGTCCCCAGCACACTTCAAACGAATTCATCCCGGCCGGTCAACGCCGAAATCGTCGCTGCATAAGAGTATTTTGCTCGCCGATCCGGTGTTCCTTCGTCTTTAGTCATTCTCTCTGGCCTGGTCATCTGCCTGGTTAGAATCACTGTCTTGATTATCGGCCTGACCCGACTGGTCTGCGTCTGTTGCGACAGGTCCGGCTTCAGCAACGACCGCTTCGTCTCCTTCCTTGACCTCTTCCTTCGGCTCTTCAGAGATTTCCCGCACGTCTTCTTGCATTTCGGAAGAGCTGCCTGTGGCCGTCTCTAAGACCTCTGCATTTGCTCGCTCCGCCTCGGCCGGCCCCTTCGTTGCCCTGTCAGCCTCGGTCTCCAGCTCGCTTTTCTCAGCCAGCATCACGGGCGTATCTTTGTCGATATCTTTCGGCTGGATGTGATCGGCACAGAGAATCAGCACGCGAAGGAACTGTTCAGAAAGCTGCACACTTCTTTCAACCTCCGGATTCTTTCTGCCGTTACCTCGGAAGTAGCACAGAACGTATGTCCCCCGGCTTTGTCTGTCAATCTCGTAGGCGAGCTTCCTCTCGTCCCATCTTTTTATCGAGACAATCTCCGCCTCAGCCCTTTCCAATATGTTCTTGATACTCCTTTCAACTCCATCCCAGTCTGCCGCCGCTTTTGCTGAATCGACCAGGAACATCGCTTCGTACAGCTTCTTGGTAACTGTTTTCAATCCAAGCACCTCCAACTCAGTTTCATTATCTCAAATCCTGACCTTCAATTGAACTTGTTCATCGTCTCGGCGATACCGTATTCAACCCAATACACAGCCGCCTCTCGTGCCCTTACAATTGCCTGCTCCACTAGCGCCCTTTCGGTCTCGGTCGGTCTGTCAAGGACGAAATCTACGGCATCCTCTTGATTGCTTTGACCAATACCGATTCGCAGACGCCCTACGTTCTGGCTGCCCAGCTTATCGAGTACGTCTGCCAGGCCCTTATGCCCGCCTGGTGAACCCTTTGACCGGATCCGGATTCTGCCCGGCGACAATGCCATATCGTCGGTTATTACAAGCAAATCGCTCGGCTCCAGGTCATAAAAGCCCACGGCCTGCGCCACGGCTCGCCCGCTACAGTTCATAAACTCCCAAGGCTTTAGCAGAATCAACTTCTTATCTCCGAGTCTGCCCGTGCCGAAAACGCCGCCGAACTTCTTTCTCTTTACATTTATCTTCAGCGTCTCAGCCAGCATATCTACCACACGAAAGCCCACATTGTGCCGCGTGCCGGCATACTTCTTGCCCGGATTACCCAGACCGACCACCATTTTGGTTTCGAACATAACATCTAATCTCTGGTCTGAAGCTTACTTGAGCTGCCTATGAGGATTCCTTTTCCTCGCCGCCTTCCTCGGCCTCGCCTATGACCTCAGGCACCGCCGGTGCCTCCGCCTCAAGTTCTTCGGTGGTCTTGGCCGCGACAACCACGCTGCACGTGACCAGCACGCTTGACGGATCGCTCACAAGCTTCACCCCTTCCGGAAGCTCAATATCACCCGCATGCAATGTATCACCCACATTCAGCTCTTTCACCGAAACTACCAGAGCCTCCGGAATATCAGTCACTTTACATTCGATTTCGAGGCGATCCGCGTGTGCTTCGACAACGCCACCCTCGTACGTGCCCTTGGCAGCGCCCTTAAGTTCTATCGGGACCGTCACCCTGACGGTCTCCTCCACATCGACCCTCATCAAGTCTGCGTGAACGATATTCTTGCCCAAATTATCGTATTGCAGTTCTTTAATGAGCGTCTTCTCCTTTTTCCTGCCGATCTGAACGTCAATCAGCCGATGCCCATGGTGCAATCCTTCCACTAAGCTGTGGGCGTCTAACGAGATGGCTATAGCCTCCTTCTTGTGCCCATAGACAATAGCTGGTATCCGTCCTTGTTTGCGCGCCCTTGCGGCGGACTTTGAGCCCGTCTTGTCCCGCTTTTCAGCTTTCAACACTAAGCCTTTTTCCATAGTCTTCTTTCTTCTTTCCGTCGTCAGTTTATCTCTTTGTATCTGCTAAAAGTGGTTGAACAGACTGCTGACCGATTCATCTCTGTGAATCCTCTTTATCGCTTCACCCAACATCGACGAGACGGTCAGGACCTTGATCTTGCCGAGTTCTTTGATCTTCTCATTTGTCGGTATGGTGTCGGTCACTACCACTTCATCGAGGGGGGCCTCTTGCAGACGTTCCAGCGCCTTGCCGACGAAAACACCGTGTGTCGCCCCAACATATATTTTCTGCGCCCCCCTTTCTTTGAGGAGCGTGGCCGCGCTGCACACCGTCCCTGCCGTGGCAATGATATCGTCACACATCAGGACGTTTCGGCCGTCCACCTCGCCGATCATCTCCTGGGCCTCGACCTCACTTCCGCTGGACCGTCTCTTGTGGACTATCGCCAATTCCCCGCCTAAGTGCGATGCATACCTCGACGCGATCTTGATGTTACCTACGTCCGGTGACACAACCGTTAACTTATCAATCTTCTTATCTCGAAAGTATCTGCTCAGCACCAGCTCGCCTGTCAGGTGGTCGACCGGTATATCAAAAAAGCCCTGAAGCTGTGCCGCGTGCAAGTCTATGGCAAGAACCCTGTCGGCGCCGGCGGTCGTCACAAGATTGGCCACCAGCTTCGCCGTAATCGGCACCCGCCCCTCATCTTTTCTGTCCTGTCGCGCATAGCCGAAGTACGGAACTACCGCCGTTATCCGCCTCGCACTGGCCCGGCGCAGGCAGTCCAGATAAATCAATAGCTCAACTAAATTCTCATCCACAGGCAGGCAGGTTGACTGAACCACGAAGCAGTCCCGGCCGCGGACGTCGTCTTCGACCCGGATCACTTTCTCCCCGTCGGGAAACCTGTCCAGCTCCGCCCCGCCGACCGGAACCCCAAGATACTTGCAGATCGCGGTCGTCAGCGCCACATTGCTGCTGCCGGAGAATATCTTTAGACTTTCGCTTAGAAACATCACTTTCAGCCCTTTCGCAAAAACTCTTCCATGTTTTCCTGCGAAACCGGTTTTTGAGGCTCGACGCATGAGCCGTCTTCGAGGACAGTCCCGTCCCTCAAATATGCAAACGGCCCCACTCGACAGCCCTGGCCTATTTTAACCTCCCCGTGAATATACACGAACGGTTCAATCACCGTATCCTGTCCGACCTGTGCCCTGGCATCGATCCACGTATTATCAGGGTCCACGATTGTCACGCCCTTGTTCATAAGCTCCCGTTGAATCCTGCGCTGCATAATCTTGCCGGCCTCGCTTAGCTCGGCGCGACTGTTGACGCCCATGGCCTCCTCCGGCCGCACCGCAGTTACGGCAACCACCTTATGACCGGTCGAAATAATGACGGAAAGGGCGTCCGTCAGATAATACTCCTGCTTGACGTTGTCCGGCCTTACCTCTTCCAACGCTTCCAGCAGAATCTCGTTGTTGAAAAGATAATAGCTCGGGTTAACCTCCTTTATCGCAAGTTGTTCGCTCGTGCAGTCGCTGTCTTCCACTATGCCCTGGATGTTGCCGTAAGCATCCCGCACTATCCGACCGTAGCCGGTCGGGTCCTCCAGAACTGCTGTCGCCAATGTCGCCGCTGAATGCTCGGACGCATGTTTTTTTATAAGTATCTGCAGCGTTTCCACCCTGATCAGCGGCCCGTCGCCGCAAAGAATCAGCGTTTCACCTTCAAAGCCTTCGAGAAACCTTCTGCAGCACATAACAGCATGGGCCGTCCCCTTTTGTTCGTCCTGCTGGACCCACACAATGTCGCAAGCCGTCCGGAATCGCTCTCTTACCTGCTCGGCGCAGTACCCTACGACGACGTATATCTTTCCCGCCCCGACCTGCCGGCAGGCGTCGAGCACGTACGCCAGCATGGGGCGCCCGCACACTTCGTGCAGCACCTTGGGCAGCCTGGTGTTCATCCTGCTGCTAACGCCCGCTGCCAGTATTATGGCCACTCTTTCCGACATCTCAAATCTCTATCCTGCGATCCTAACTTCACACTTCACGAGGCCGGATCTATGCCTCAAACTACCCGGCCAGGACTCGAACCTGGAATATAGGCACCAAAAGCCCATGTGTTGCCAATTACACCACCGGGTAACCAGGTTCATTATCCCTGATACTGTTTTCAAATCATTTCGTCAGTCGCTGGTCACGGAAGCCTCTTGTACCGGCCCGACTTGGCCCTGTCGGAGGCTTGAGTCAGCCACGCCGTGATACTGCCGACCCCAATCATTGATTACTGCCTCCTGCTGCCGCGCAATAATCAACTCTAAAACTACCCCTTGCGACAGGGCGATCTCTAATCCCGACAGCTTACCCTATTGCCGACAACTAATCAACACCCTTTTTTAGAAAAAATTGGCTGTCGGACGGAACCGTCCTTTTTCTGAGGAAACGGCGATTCCGTGTCTTTTTTGCCGTTGGCTGAGTTGAGATTGCCGCTCTCAAGTTTGCGTGTATTATTTGTGTGTGCCGCTGCTTGGGGGCATGATGTGCGCCCCGTCTGGACTGTCTGGATAGCCGCAGGGGCGAATGCGGCCTAATCCTCCTCTTCTATGGCCGCATAGTGGTATTCGCCCTCGGCTGACGCTTCGTAGGCCTCTGTTTTTGTATCCATGTGGGCGGCTCCTTCGTCACCTTCACTACGCAGCGCCTCGGCCTGCATGTCTTCGCGAAGCTGCTCGTAGTCCTCGAGCGTCATCGTGACCTCTCGCGCCTGGCTGCCTTTGTACTCGCCGAGCACCCCCACCCCCGCCATCATTTCTATTATCCGTGACGCCCGTGCATATCCGATATTGAGCCGACGCTGCAGCAGCGATACGCTTCCCCGATGCGTCTCCAGAACAATCCGCACCGCATCGTCGAAAAGCTCATCTCTGGCAATCTCAGAGGCGTCCAGCCTGTTCAGTTGGGTAAGCTCGGGATGGAACTGCGGCTCGGCCACCTCTTTAAGGTGCTTGACTACCCGCTTGATCTCCAATTCATCAACAAAGGTCCCCTGTGCGCGTATGAGGTCGCTGGTGCCGGGTTTGAGGAACAGCATGTCCCCCTCTCCCAGCAGCGTCTCGGCGCCGTTCTGGTCGAGGATGATTCGACTGTCCATCCTTGCCGCGACGCGAAATCCTATCCTCGTGGGCATGTTCGATTTTATCAGGCCCGTCACCACCGTTGCCTGCGGACGCTGAGTGGCAAGGATGATGTTTATACCCACCGCCCGGCTCTTTTGCGCAAGACGAACGATGTAGGTCTCTATTTCCTTGGCCGCGGTCATCATCAAATCCGCCAGCTCATCGATTACTATCACGATGTAGGGCAGCTTCTTGGGAATCTGGGCCGCCTCGTCATCATTGCTCGGGCTGAAGCGCTCCATGATCCCCTCAGGCCCCAGCTTGTTATACTCTGAGATATTCTTCACCCGCGCCTCGGCCAGCAGGGCGTACCGCTCGTCCATCTTCTCGGTCGCCCAGCCCAGTATCTGGACCGCCCGCTGCGTCTCGGTCACTATCGGGCACATCAGATGCGGAATCGTGTTGAAAGCCGTCATTTCGACCATCTTGGGGTCTATCAGAATCATCTGTACCTCGTCCGGACGCCTGGTCAGCAGCACACCGGCGATAATGCTGTTTATGCAGACACTTTTGCCAGAGCCGGTGGTGCCCGCAATCAGCAGATGAGGCATCTGGGCCAGGTCCGAGACAAGTGGTTCTCCCGCCGAGTCCTTGCCCAGAAACAGCGGTATGGCCATCCTCTCCGGCTGGGTCCCCGCCAGCTGCATCAGGTCTTTCATCCGAACCTTCTCTTTTTCGCTGTTCGGCACCTCTATCCCTATCGTGTGCTTGCCCGGCAGCGGCGCCACCACGCGAACCGCACCGACGCCCAGAGCCCGAGCCATATCGTTGGCCAGCGTGCTGATATGGCTGACCTTGACGCCCGCGGCGAGCTCCAGCTCGAACATGGTCACAACCGGGCCGGTATCCGCCGCGACCACCCGCGCATTGACGTTAAATTCGCCCAGCAGCTTCTCCAGCGCGGCCGCCTTGGCCTTGACGACCTTCTCCTGAACGGCGGCAAACCCATATTCAGGCTCAGCGAGCAATTCCAGCGGCGGCAACGTGTAATCCTCGTAACTCTTCGGAACGTAGGACTCATCGGCCTTTCGCGCCGGAGCCGACGTCGGCTTCGCCCCTCTGGCCTCCGCCGGCGCCCCGGCCGAATCGGGGGCCTTGCCGGAAGAGTCAATTCTTTCTTCGAGCCGCCTGTCCCTCTCAAGCCCCAGGACTTCCACCTGGGCCGGGGCCTCCTTTTGTTTGAGGCTCAGTTTCTGCCATATCTCCCCCAGGACCTCGGAGCGCTGCCTGGCCGCCGACCAGGCCGGTACGGCGATGCCGAGCATCTTCTTGATCGCGATACCAATACCTCCGAAAAACATCAAAAACAGACTGTCCGCCAGAAGAATCATTCCTACCGCCCAGGTCGCTGAAATAAGGATGACGCTCCCCAGAATTGCGAAATGGCTGCGCAGGAAATGTACTGTTGCCACGCCGAGCACACCGCCGGAGCCAATGGGAAAGCCAAAGACCTTGTGCGGCCACAGACAATAGAAGCTGCCGGAAGCGGCAGCCGTCAACAGCAGCAGCCCCGTCGCCCGCAGGAAAGGCTGGCCCATCGGCCGGCCCATCAGCTGGCTCAAAAGAAAAACCAGCGCCGAAACCAGTATTACGAACACCCCGGGTCCGATGTAGTACAGAAGATAATAGGCACACAACGCGCCCATCGACCCGCACAAATTCGATGAGGGATTATTGTGAGGATAAACAAAACTGCTTGGCCAATCCCCAATATCGAAGCTCAGACAACTGCACACAAGCAGCAGCACCGCTGCTATTGCCATGCATTCAAGCGCCTTCTTTTTTGGTTTCTTCTCTTTCACCCCGTCAGAAATCCTCGATTTCGGCACTAAAATTATTCCCCGTCAGACAATTCAACGGGGTTTACGCTGCCCGTATCCTCCTGCGTCCGATAAGAACGCGGCTTCAAAAACTAAGACGCTGCAAACGTGCCTCGCGTCCTTCTGCAAATCGTACAATGACCGTCAATACTCCTAATATCGGCTGCGCTTTTCTGTTTTCTGCATAATTGGCCTTCACGCCGCCTTTGAAAATGCGTTTTTTTCACGTCCGGTTCATTCCTTTATTTACGCTCGTTTTGCTCTTTTCTGAACGTATTTTTGGCAGGATTCCATCGCTCCGGGAGGAACTTTATTTATCGGCGGACCTCCGGCCCACTGCGCCCATAGCAATCCCCAATACCGAATACCAAACAGTAAATTGGAAATAGTAAATGCCTAAAGCCCCTGCAGCCAGTTTTCCGCCAGTAGCTTGAGGTCACGCCAATCGATGAATCCGTCCGGCGGAAGGGCAATGTCGCACGCGGGATTGTATCGTGGCTGGCCGGCGGCGGTGAGCCAGGCGGATGCGAGCATCGCAAAGTCAGTCAGGCCCGCGTCACAGTCGCCGTCGAAGTCCCCGATGCAGGCGCAGGCGGCCTCGTAAGCGCCCATATCGACAACATCGGTGCCGTTGCAGTCGCCGTCGATGATTCTGGCTGAGTGGTCGAGGTCGAACGGTATCGGCTCAACCGTGTTCGAATCGCCGTTGTCGCCGGCGTCGATACAGGGTGAGCCGGGCTGGAGGCGATAGTCGCCTTCGAGCCACGTGGCGTTGGGGTCATTGGGCTCCACGGTGGTATTGGGGTCGTTGACATCGACCCAGGTGCCCGGAGCAACAAAGTTGGGCTCGCCGTCGATGACGGCGGTGCCGCCCCAGCCGCCCTCGACGTTGCTGAAGCCGACGCGAAGAAGACCGTGAGTCTGGTGGATTTGTCCAAGGTTATTGTCATAGAGGATAGAGTTTGCGATTTTTGTTCTGGATTCTTCCACGTCGCAGCCTGTGCCGGCGTTTTCGACGATGCTGCAATTGCTGATGTTTAGCAGCAGGCTGGACCAGGACCACAAGCCGTTGCCGCCGTTGCCGGCAATGAGGCAGTTGATAATATCGAGGTCACTGTCGTTGCAGGAGACGCCGTCGAGGGCGTTGGCAAGCAGCCGGCAGTTGATGACGAGGGCGGTATTCTGCTCCAAGCTGTACAGGCTGACGCCTGCGCCGCCGTTGTCGCTGATGCTGCAACCGACAATCGTTGGCTCGCTGTCAACAGAGCGGATGCCGTGGCCGAGGTTTTGCTCGATGATGCACCTCGTGATGATGGGTCTTGCGGCTTCGGCATATATGCCGTTGGCGCCGTTGGTGATGGTAAAGCCGGTAAGGGTCGGCGAGCCTGCACCTGCGGAAAATACAACGACTGAGCGATAGCCGGCCCCATCGAGGATTGTGTCGGCGACAACATTCGGGTCGTGCGGGTCGGCAGATTTGATGGTGATGTCCCTGGCAGGTATATTTATGCCCTCGTCGTAGCTGCCCGGTTGCAGGATAACCGTCTCGCCGGCGACGGCGGCGTTGAGAGCCGACTGGATGGTGGAGTATTCGACGGGGACGTGCAGCTCGCCGGGTATGTAGACGTGCAGGCTGACGCTAACGGTCTTGGGGCTGCTCGCTGCGTTGGCGTCGCTGACCGTGAGCTGGCAATTGTAGAATCCCAGCCCTAGGCCGCACGGGTCAACAGTGACGGCGACCTCGTTGACCTCGCCTCTGGATTGCCCTGTCAGCGGATAAACGCTCAGCCAGTTGCAGTCATTGACGCCGGTTATTTCCCAGTTGAGTGTTCCCCCGCCGGTATTTTTTATTTGGATGATTTGGCCGCCGACATTGGGCTCGTATGGCGCCGCGGTAAACTCCACCAAAGTCGGCGTGACGGAAAGCTTGGGGCCGGCGACGGTCAGGTCCACCGGGACGATCACGATAGTGTTGGGGTCGCAGGCGTCCGAGAAGATTAGCTCGCAATAGTAGTCACCTTTGGGCAGGGAGGATGTGGCGGGGATTACATTAACGTCGTTGCTTTCGAAGGTGCCCACAGTACCGGAATTCGGCTCAACGGCAAGCCAGGAGCAGTCCTCGTCCATTTGCCAGTTGAGGGTTCCGGGCCCGCAGTTTCCGACCGAGAGCATCTGGCCTGCGGGGCTGGGGTAGCCTTCGAGGGCGGCAAATTCCAGTTGCGTCGGCATGACGCCAAGCACCTGCTGCTCGTACTGCCACCAGAGCGATGGATAGCAGACCCCTTCGCAGATTTGCCATACGGGGGTATTGAAGTCCCACCCCGCGCCCGTAAATGTCGCCTCGGTCTTCATCTCGGCGGTCGTTTTGCCGACTCCACCATCGCTGTAGGTCATGCCGCTGGTCTGAATATCCCAAAAACAGTTTGATACGGTGGTGTTTTCGCCGGTGGCGCCCACCAAACCGCCGACCCTCGAATCTGCGGAAGGTCTTCCAACTGAGTAACTGCGGTAGATTTTGCCGTTATCGTATTGTGCGCCGTCCACCGAAGGGTTCCAGTTGCCGCCGACGAGTCCGCCCACACGTGTACTGCCGCTAGCATTACCCGACGCATAGCTGTCACTTATGATGCCCTCGTTATCACCTACCAGTCCGCCGACGTCGAAGAAACCCGCAACGTCGCCTGTGGCAAAGCTATATAGCACCTTGGATTTTCGCTCATAGTCGTCCCACAAAATATTGGTCCCTACCAGTCCGCCCGTACCGGAGCAGTCCTGGCAAACAACATCACCAGAGGCCCATGAGCGCAAGATAGTACCGGCATTATCGCCCACGAGACCACCGGCCGAGATACGTGCCGCCACGACGTTACCCGTGGCCGCGCAGTCCTCTATGTCGGCATTGCTGATCCCGACCAATCCCCCCGAACTTGCATATCCAATTCCAGTAACCTGGGCGTCTGACCGGCAGCTCACGATAGTGGCAAAACCGGACCATCCCACGAGCCCGCCGACTCGGTCCCCCACTACAGTGCCGGAGGAAGTACAGTAGTAAATATCGGCATCGTTTTCCCCGACAAGCAATCCTGCAGCAGGACCGCAGTTTAGAGGGCTGTCGCCCTCCACGTGGCATGACACGTGACAATCATAAATGATACCGGCAAAACTTATCGCAACGAGACCCGCGGCGGAACATCCGCCGAATATCTGGCCGCCTTCTATCCTGCACGCGTTTATGAACGCACTGCCTCTGACCCTGCCAACGAGAGCGGCAGAGGGCATGTCCAAAGCCCTGCCGTCCACGAACACATTTCGCAAGGTCAGGTCCCTTATCTCGGCGAAGTCGCCCGCTACGTGTGTAAACATCCCCAGGGCAACTACGCCGCTCAAGTCATTTGCGTCTGTCGGAGCGAGGGTGAAGTTTGAAACCGCGTGTCCGTTGCCGTCGAAGACGCCCGTGAACGGTGGGGACAAGTATCTTCCAATAAGGTTGAAGGCAGGATTGCCGTCAAGCCCATTGTAATCGCTCAGGTCGATGTCGGCCATAACCTTGAAGTGCTTGTCCCAGTCGCCGGCATTGGCGCCGATGGCGTTCATCTGGTTGGCGTCATAGATTAAAAACGGGTCGTTCGGCGCCCCCGTGCCGCCGCCGTAGGTCTCGGCCCTCGCCGCCGCCCACGCAAATGCCAAACCTGCCAGGGCCGCAAATAGTAGTCCGGGTGTCAGACTTCTCATTTTCATCTTGTTATTCCTCCTCTCGCTCTGCGTGCACCATCGCACTCCAAATCAAGCCCCCCAGGAACTGCTCGTAATGATGCATTTTTCGCTCGCCTCTATTACTTGTGTTCCGCGAAAATCACCGTCATTATATACTTATTCTCTCACTCAGGCAAGCAAAAAAACCAAGAAATTGCCCCTGCCGCCGTGCCCAAAAAAGACTTGAAAAATCACGACTTTTGTTGCTTAATAGATGGTGCGTGCGAGAAACAATTCCCGCGCGTACTAATTGATGGAGCTTTTGAACATTAGGAACAGTGCCTTTTTCAGGAAGGAGAAATTGCCATGAAATCGGCTCTTAAACCCAAAGTCGTCGTTCTGCTCGCTCTGGCACTGACGCTGGCCGGATGCACGCAGGTTCCGCTGACGGGCAGGCAGCAATTGAATCTCGTTCCCGATTCGACGATAAATCAGTTGAGCTTCCAGTCGTACACTGAATTCATCCAGAACACCAGGCTGAGCAGCAACGCCGCGCAGACGCAGATGGTCAAACGCGTGGGGCTGAGGATTCAAAATGCGGTCGAGCGATACTGTCTGGAGAACTACATCTCTGACCGGTTGTACGGATACAAGTGGGAATTCAATCTGATTGAAGACCCGAACGTCAATGCCTGGGCGATGCCCGGCGGCAAGGTGGTGGTTTATACCGGCCTGCTGCCGGTGACACAGACCGAAGCGGGACTGGCCACAGTGCTGGGCCACGAGATTGCGCACGCCTTTGCCAGGCACGGCGCCGAAAGGATGACCATGGGGCTTTTGAATGAGCTTGGCGGTATGGCCTTATCGGAGGCTATGGCCAATAGTCCGGCCCGGACCAAGGACCTGTTCCTGCGCTCCTACGGTATAGCCGCCGAGGTGGGCGTGCTCCGACGTTACAGCCGAGTGCAGGAATCCGAGGCCGACCACCTGGGGCTCATTTTCATGGCGCTGGCGGGGTACAATCCTAACGAGGCGCTCAGCTTTTGGGATAGGATGGCCGTTGCACAAAAGGGGCCTCAGACGTTCGAAATATTGAGCACTCACCCGTCGGATGAAACCAGGGTCCGGAAGATCAGAGAGCTCATTCCGGAGGCCATGCGGTATTACCGGCCGGAGTGAGTGTCCCCGACAAATACGCTGCAAACCAACCTGCGGCTTGACACTGTTTCGCTGCGCTCGCAGTGACAACAAGGGCAGGCGACTTGGAAATACCGGCTGGAGTTGAACAGGTTGATTCCCACAAAAGGACAAATGAATCAGACATCCGCTTTATTCTCATGATGGCCGAGAAAACGGAGGCGGTCTATCTCACGTGTACCGTTGTCGCGCGAGGTGGAGGATGCGCTCGATGAGCTTTTCGTAATGGATGCCGGCCTTTTCAGCGGCCTCGGCGACTTCTTCGCCGTAGGCAAGGTCAGGGTTGGCGTTGGCTTCGAGAATGACCACCTTGTTATCCGGGGTGAGCCGAAGGTCGATTCTTCCGTAGTCGCGAATCTGAAGGACATGGTAAACCTTCCGGCAGACCCTTTCGATCCTTTCGACAATGGGAGGCTCGAGCCTGGCGAACTCGAACCTGATGTTCCATTTTTCCCTGTATTCGGGATTCCACTTCACCCTGTAAGTCGCGAGCTGGGGTCCGTGGTTTTCTCCCGTGTCGAAAACACATTCGCGGATGGGAAGGACGCTCAACCTTTTGTTTCCCATTACGGTGACGTAGAGTTCGCGCCCTCTGATGTATTCCTCGGCAATCGCCGGCTGCTGCCACCGCTCGTGAACAAAGTGGACCCGCTCCTTGAGCTCGGTTTCGTTGGCGACCAGCGAGGCGTTCGAGATGCCCTCGGAGCTGTCTTCGAAGGCGGGCTTTATGACCAGCGGGTAAGAGAGGTTCTTTGAGACACGAATGGGATTTCTGATGGCCAGCGCCCCGAAGCCGGGGACGCGTATCTTGTGGAGACTCAGGAGCTGTTTGCACAAATGCTTGTCTCGGCAGAGCATGAGCCCGTCGGGGCCGGTCCCGGTAAAGGGTATGCCGAGCATCTCCAGCAGGCCTGCGATGTTCTTATCCAGTCGGCGGTCGCCGCCAAACTCCTCGGTCAGATTGAAAATGATATCGGGTCCTTGCTCGGTGATCGCGCCGATTATGGCGGCAATATCCTTTACCGCCGGCAGAACGGATACGTTATGGTGCAGGTCACGCAGGGCCCAGATGACATGATACTCGGTGATAGGCTCGGCCGGTCTCGTGGTGAAATCCCGGTCATCTTCCGGAACGGCGGCGTTATCCACCAGCACTGCGACATGCAATCGTCGGCTCATTTCTCGTCTGGCCTCCTTGGAGTCCTGAGCGTGTTATTGGCAACGGCCGTCACCAGGGCGGTGACACCGATAATGTTGTTGTTGTCGGCGGTCGAAGCGTAAAGCCCCAGGGCGTCGCACCGTCCTATCAGGCTGTTGACCAGCTGCGCAATATCGTATTTTCTGTGTCCCGTCCATCGGGTCACACTGTCCACGAGCTGCCGGCGATGCTGGCGCAGAATCTTCGATGCCTTGATGTTCGAGTGACCGGCAGGATTCCGCGTAAAAAGGGCCTGCAGGCTGTCGTCGTAGAATCCCTGAAACTCGCTCCCGAGCGCCCGGCGTTTGCGCTCGTAATGTGCGGCGAGTGTCGAGGTCATGCGCGACGCCGACCACGGAGGCCGCTCCTCGGCCGCGACCACCGGCGGGCGATCGCCGATTCTCTTGACAAGGCCGTCAACGTATTGAAGTTTCTTGATGACCGGCCAGCCGCGGTACTTCGTCTGCCAGCTGCTGTCCGGTTTTACCCAGACGGCAAAGGTCTCGGCGAAATCCTCGTCCGGATGGGCCTGCGCATAATTGTCCTCGAGGTTTATCACGTAGCGCCTCGAGTAGGGCTGATAGTAATACGAGTCCGAGTAGGTTGCCGAGAACTGTCCGAAAAGCTGCCGCCAACGCGTCTTCTTGTACATTTGGTAGGCGTAGTTCAGCGCGTGCCCGGATTCGTGACGCAGCAGTTTCATGCACGATTCGTCGCTTCCGCCTTCGACCTCGAACATCATTTTCTGCTCGATGCTCTTCAACCGCGGGTGCGCCAGGCAGAAGGGTATGCCGATGATGGGCACTTTGTCCGGGCAGAGCCATTCGTCCGCCAGATAGCACGGCGGGTGAAACTTGATGCCGCGTTCATCCAGTTCGTCGTACAGCCTCTCGATAAGCGGTTCGAGCGGAGAGCTGGGAATCTGAACCCCGAGGTCGCGCACCCGCATCTGCAGGATTTCCTCGTCCGGCAGCTCTTCCCAATCTTTGACCTTGACCGCCTTTGCCATCGTTTTTCAATTGCCCGGTCACATTTGCTCGAACGAGTTCTTGTGGGTCGCAAGCGTCAGTCAGCTTCCAATGTACCCGAGCAAAGACTCGTTCCACTAACGTACTATCGTCTATAACATATACGGTGTTTGCTGGCAACAGGCCATTTTCAGGCCGATTTTTTCATCAATTCGTCTTTGAAAAGGTTATAGGACGTGCGAACGGGCGGGCCGCGCAGTGGCCGCCGAGCGTCCCGCCAGCGCGCCTGTGGACCAGCATATCTGCAGGTTATAACCGCCGCAGGGTCCGTCCACGTCGATTACTTCGCCGGCGAAAAAGAGGCCCGCGCAGATCGTGGACTGCATGGTTTTCGCCTCTATTTGCCGCGTGCTTACGCCTCCGTGTGTCACCATCGCCTCGTTTATCGGTCGTGCACCGGTAATCGTCAGAGGCAGCGCCTTGAGGACCCCGACCAGTTTCCTGCGTTTCTGTTTGCTGAGTTGAGAAGGCTGCGTCTCGCCAATATCAAGCCGACCGCACAAGGCGGCGGCCAGCCGTCGGGGCACGAATCGCGATAGAATGTTCGTCATCGTCTTTCTGGGATTTTCCGCGCAAAGCCGGACGATTTTTTCATCAAGGACCTGTTCGCCGCACCCCACAACCATATCAACGGAAATCTGAATCGCACTCTCGGGCAGAAGGTCGGCTATTAGCCTGCTGAGGTCAAGCGGGGCGGGGCCTCCGATGCCATCCTGCGTAAAAAGCATGGGACCCCTCACCGTCGTCTTTTTCTTGCCAAGGGTGGTGGATATTTTGACGTTTTCCAAAGCCGTGCCGGCCAGATCGGCAACCCATCTTTCGCCCTTCAAAAGCGGCACCAGGGCGCCTCTCGGCTCAATTATCGTATGCCCCAGCTCCCTGGCGAAGTGGTAACCGGCGCCGGTCGAGCCGGTATCGGGCCAGCTTACTCCTCCGGTGGCGATGATTACCTTTGCCGCATTAACGGTTTGTCTGAGGGTTCGCACTTCGAAAAACGGTTGGCTGCTCTTGGAGACCCGTTCAGCGGTCCGGTCATACAGAAATTGCACGCCGAGCCTTTTTGCTTCGGCCAGAAGAATGTCTCTGACATCGGCGGCGCGGCCGCTGACCGGAAACACGCACCCGTCTTTTTCGACTTCGGTCTCGAGTCCACGCTCTGAAAAGAATTGCATAACGCCCCGCGGGGGAAATTCGTGCAGACAGTAACGCAGGAACCTGCCGCCCGGTCCGTAAGCGGCAATCAGGTCGTTGACGTTGTCACAGTGTGTCAGGTTGCACCGTCCGCCGCCGGTTCGCAGAAGCTTTCTGCCGGCGGTGGTATTGCCCTCGATCACGGTTGTTTGGGCGCCCTTTTGCGCAGCAAAGATGGCGGCCGTCAGCCCGGCCGGTCCGGCGCCCACTATACAAACATCTGTCTCCATACTGAGACTTTGGCTCCTCAAAGCTGGCCTGCACAATCTAACCGCACAAGGCCGTCGCGTCAAACGTGCCGTTACTGCCGAACTGAAACTTCAGGCGGATTGCTGCAAGGCGCGTCAGTTCCACGATGCCCTGATCAAAAGAGACGCAGAAGTCATCACAAGCGACAGCGAGAGTCTCCGACAGGAGCGGGGCCTGACTGCGCCGGCAACTATCAATCCTTGTAATCAGCGCCCTTTTATATATAATGATGCGACTAAGAGTCGGTAACAAACTGGTTTTGCAGCAGACCACAGTAAAACTTGAGTTTTTTACAGGCTCTAATATCAGAATTGTTAAGGAATTCAAGTATGGCAAGGATTACGAAGCTGGACGATATCGTTTCGCTGTGCAAGCGCCGGGGATTCATATTTCAGTCGAGCGAAATCTACGGCGGCCTGGCAAGCTGCTACGATTACGGGCCGCTCGGCGCGGAGCTGAAAAACAACATCAGGCGCGCCTGGTGGAAGAGCGTCGTGCAGATGCGGGACGATGTGGTGGGCCTCGATTGCAGCATCCTCATGCACCCCATGGTCTGGAAGGCGTCGGGGCACACGGACGAATTTGCGGATTTGATAGCCGAATGTAAAAAGTGCAACGTCAGAACGCGGGTGGACCACCTGGCCCAGCACGCCGAGGAGCACACCGAGCACATCGCCTTGGATGCGGCTATGACCAGGGCCCACGATTTGAGCAACAAAACGTGCCCCAGCTGCGGTGCCGTGGGACAGTTTACCGAGCCGATGCCTTTCAAGCTGATGTTCGAGACCCGGATGGGCGCCAACGTGGACGATTCAATGACCCTGTATCTTCGGCCGGAAACCGCACAGGGCATTTTCGCCAACTTCAGAAACGTCCTCGACAGTACGCGCGTCAAGATTCCCTTCGGCATCGCCCAGATAGGAAAGAGCTTTCGAAACGAGGTGACGACCAAGGCGTTTATCTTCCGCACGCGTGAGTTCGAGCAGGCCGAGCTGGAATTCTTCTGCAAGCCCGGCACCGATGAGCAGTGGTGGACCACATGGAAGGATCTGCGCTTTAACTGGTACGTTGATCTGGGAATCAAAAGGGAGAACCTCCGCCTGCGCCAGCACCAGGCCGATGAGCTGGCGCATTATGCAAAGGCCTGTGCGGACGTCGAATATAGATTTCCCTTCGGCTCCGGCGACTGGCAGGAGCTCGAAGGTATTGCCAACCGCACCGATTACGATTTGCGACAGCACCAGCGGGGGATGCGAACGCTCAACCGATGGTTCGAAAACAAGCGAGACGTGACAAAAATCGAGCTGGCGCCGGAGGCGGACGATTACCAGTCGGGCCCGCTGTCTTACTTCGATGAAGAGCAGAAGCAGCGGTATATACCATACGTGATTGAGCCCAGCGCCGGCATAGACCGAAGCGCGCTTGCCTTTCTTGTCGATGCCTACGACGAGGAAGAAGTACGCGGCGAGACGAGGAACCTGCTGAGGTTCCACGCGGACCTGGCGCCCATAAAGGTCGGCGTATTTCCCTTGGTGAAAAAGGACGGCATGCCCGAGATTGCCAGGAATATTTACGACCATTTGAAAAAGTACTTTAACTGCTTCTACGACGAGAAGGGTGCGGTGGGTCGGCGCTATCGCCGGCAGGACGAGGCCGGTACGCCATTCTGTGTCACCGTGGACGGCCAGACAAAAGAGGATAGCACCGTCACCGTACGCGAGCGCGACACCATGGACCAGGTCAGGGTGTCAACCGATAACTTACTAACCCATATTCGTGAACGATTGGAGGTATGAAATGATTGTTGACAAAATCGAAAACGCCGGACTCTACAAGGGACTTTCCGAAGGTATCGCAAAAGGTTTGGCGCTCATGACGGATGCCAGCGCCACCGGCCGGGAAAACGGCAAGTACGAGGTGGATGGCGAGAAGCTGTTCTATATGATTCAGCGCTACCCCACAAAGAACAAGGAAGACTCCTTGTTCGAGGCGCACAAGGACTATATCGATATCCAGGCGATTATCGACGGCGAAGAGACCATAGGATACGCCCTGACCGAAACGCTGAAGGACGTGGTTCAGCCGTACAAGCCCGACGTCGCCAAATACGCCGACCCGCAGATGTTCACCGAGGTCAAACTGGCAAAAGGCATGTTCGCAATATTCTACCCCGACGATGCGCACAAGCCCTGCTACGACTACCACGACGGCAAATCCAACGTCCATAAGCTCGTGGTGAAAGTCAGGAAATAGGCAGGTGCTGCCCCGGCGTGGAGGGAGCACGATGGCAGAGCACGAAACCGAGCACCAGCAGGCCCAAACGACACGACGCGGACCCCGACTGCGCTGGTGGATCGGTATGGCAATGCTGGCCGCCGCCGCTCTCCTCGCCCTTCTCTGGCTGAGCAACCGACTGACCCTGCGTCGGGTGGACGAGCGCCTCGCCGCCATCGAGGCCGCCCGCGCCATCCCCGACACAGAAAACGCCGCAGTGATTTACAACCGGCTGATGAAAGATTATGGCAAGACCCAGGTCCCATGGGGCGTCGTGAACGTTAACACTGATACAACCCCCGATAAGCCCTGGCTGAGCGAGGATAATCCTCAACTTCGTATGTGGCTCAGGGAACAGCAGCCCTTGATAGCCGGCCTGCTCCAGGCGAGCACAAAAAAGCAGTGCCGCTTTCCCATAACCGGTTATCCGCATAATATTCCGCAGCGGGGCGCTCGCAGTGTTGCGATGCGCTCGTGGGCCTTCCTGCTGCTCAGGGCGGGCAATAATGACGTTGCCGAGGGCAGAATTGAACCGGCTGTCCGGAAGTACCTTGCCGCGATTACGATGGGCGTGCACCATGCTCAGCAGCCGGTCGTCGAGGACAATATCATTGGCCTCTGCATAGAATCCTGGCCCCTGAATCGAACGCGCACCTTCGTCGCTGAAGGCCCTTTTGCAGAGACGGACTTTAAAGCAATCGAAGCCGCCCTGCCGCCGATTCGGAACGAGTGGGACAATTTCTCACCGCAAACGGCCCAGGTTGATCGTTTGTACCGCAGAAAACAACGCGTGAATCTGCTCGAGTCGGTGTTGCGCCTGTTCGGCCGCAAGCCCGACACGCCGGATTTGGAGGCGTTGCACTACGTCTACCTGCGCACGCTCGCGTCGCGCCGCGCTATGTTTATCCTTATTGCCCTGCGCCGCTGCAAAGATAAGACGGGACAATGGCCGAGCACCCTCGACGAAATCCGCGGCTTGCTGCCCGCCGAAGCGCTGATTGACCCGCTCAGCGGCGGCGAGTTTGTTTACAGACTTACCGAAGATGCCTTCACCCTCTACAGCACCGGACGAAACCGCATCGACGAAAACGGAGAATATGGTGGTACAAAGAAAGGCAGGCCGGATGATTTGCAGATCTGGCCCCCGTGGAGCAGAATATTTCAACAGAGAAAGGCTGCCGAGAAGCAGTCAGCGAAACCGAATGACTGAGCAGGAGATGGAAAACAAAGAGGCCAAAGCAACAAAACCTAAGCGAGGCCTGCGCTGGTGGGTGTTGGTCTTTTTGGGCACAGCGCTGGTCATTCTGGTTTTCTTGTGGATAAGCCGCCGGGCGGGGACTCCCAGCATTGAACAACAACTGGCGGCTATCGAAGCCGCACGCGCCATCCCGGACGAAGAAAACGCCGCGGTGATTTACAACGAATTGTTGGAGACCGTGTATGTGTACTCCACTCAGCCTGCATTCGTCGTTATGACTGACCCTGCAGCAATATCGGGTCCCTGGCTTTCGAAGGACCATCCCGAAACCGCTGCATGGCTCAGGGGACATGAAAGCACAATATTGAAGCTGAAAGAGGCGGTTGCAAAACGAGAGTGCCGCCTTCCAATAGGTCTCGATCCTGTGATTCTCAGCCGCCACAATAATTTGGCCAAGACGATGCGTCAATGGACGTATCTGCTTGTTGCGGCCGGAAATAATGATATTGCCGAGGGTCGGATTGACACCGGGGTCGAGAAATACCTGAGCGTCCTTCAAATGGCCGAGCACGTCGGTCAGCAGCCCATGGTGATCGATCTTCTGGTAAGTATAGCCCTCGAAGCCGTTGCCTCAAAAAACGTGAGCACCTTCATTGTCGAAGGCGATTGCACAAAGGAGCATTTGGATACCATCGAAGAAGCCCTGCCGCCGACAAGTGACGACTGGCTGAAGAACCCGTCAAAGGCTATTGAACTCGAAATGCTGCTCGCGAAAAAAAAAGGCAATATTCTTGGCTGGTGGATTCTTCGCCTGCAAGACCCACAGCGTGCTGCCTTGGAGCGATGCGAGGAACTCTGTCGGCGGACACTTGCGAGTCGGCGCGGGGCCTATATCCTGCTTGCCTTGAGGCGTTACAAGAACACCAATGGAAGCTGGCCGCATAGCCTGGATGAGGTCAAGTCACTTGCCCCGCCGGAAGTCTTCGTTGACCCGCTCAACGCCGGCTCGTTCGTCTATAAGCTCACACAGGATACCTTCACCCTTTACAGCAGAGGCCAAAACAATATCGATGAAAACGGAAACCACACAGGCGGCGCCGACGACTGGCTGATCTGGCCGCCATCAAGCAGACGCACTCAAACCCCCCAACCTCCACAATAGACCGGAGAACCTTATGGCTGAGCAAGACATAGAAGACAAAGAGGCGAAAACGACAAAACCTAAGCGGCCCCTGCGCTGGTGGGCCGGGATGGTCATGTTGGCCGCCGCAGCGGTAGTTGCGCTTCTGTGGTTGAGCAAGCGATTGACGGTGGCTTCCGCCAAGCAGCGCCTCGCGGCTATCGAAACCGCCCTCGCCATCCCGGAAGAGGAAAATGCAGCGGTGATTTATAGCGAGGTGCTGGCGAATACGGATTTGGCCTCCAGCCAGCCGGCCTTCCTGAGCAGGGCAGGATTGACCGGCCCGTGGCTTTCGGCGGACCATCCCGATGCCGCCGAGTGGCTGCAAGGACATCAAAGCGCGATAAGCAGATTGTTGGAAGCCTCCCAAAAACAGAAGTGTCACCTTCCCCTCGCTGTTGGGACTGCATACGCGGCCGGACGTGTGCATCTGGTTAGGGCCGTGCGGCCGTGGGCGCAATTGCTCGTTTCGGCGGCAAACAACGACATAGCCGAAGGACGCATCGACGCCGCCCTGAAAAAATACCGGTGCATAATGCGAATGGCTGCACACCTGCAGCAGCAGCCGCTCATCGTTTACTTTCTGCCCGGCATCGCCATCGACGCCTTTGCCATGGGGCACATCAAGAGCCTTATCGTACAAGGCGACGTGACCGACGGGCATTTGGACATGATCGAGCAGTCCCTCGGCTCGACGCAAGATAATTGGGATGACATTTGGACGGAGCTTTGGGAAATGGAAGGATTATACGAAAGACTGGAGCCGGGAAATTGGGACTTCCTTCGCTGGCTGAAGCGCATCTTCAGCTCAAAATGGGACCTCTCCCGCAGGGTCCGAACTTACTACGTTCAATTACTTGCCGCCCGGCGGTCCAGCCTCATCCTCATCGCCGTCAGGAAATACAAGAACCAAAACGCTCGCTGGCCGCAGAGCCTCGCTGATATCACGCACGTCGGGCCTCCGGAAATATTCATCGATCCGCTCAACGCCGGCTCGTTCGTCTATAAGCTCACACAGGATACCTTCACCCTTTACAGCACAGGCAAAAACAATATCGATGAAAACGGAAACCACACAGGAGGCGCCGACGACTGGCTTATCTGGCCCGCCAAAAACAGAGGCGCTCAAAGAAGGCCCCCGGCAGAATAGCCGGCAGAACCTTATGGCTCAGCAAGAGATAGAAAAGAAAAGACCCGGAAAGGCCGGCCGAATCCTCAAATGGTTTGGCTTCGGGTGCTTGGCGCTTATCGTGATAACGCCCGAGTTAGTATTTTGCGGATTCAAGGATAATCTGGTATAAGTAAGCCGCAAATAAATAAGGAGCGATGAAATGAAAAGGCTGTATCGATCAGAGACCGACTCGAAGATCGCCGGCATCTGCGGCGGATTGGGCGAAGAGTTCGCCATCGACGGCAACATGGTCCGCCTGGCCACAGTCTTCGCCTGCGTCATCAGCGGCATAGCTCCGCTGGTCATTACTTACATCGTCGCCTGGATAATCCTGCCAAAGGGCAGGCCGCAGGAGCAATAGCGAAACGGCGCGTAAAACTTCGCAGATATTTTGTGTCTCGATTTGGGGTAATCAGATGGCAGCAGAGAACGTCACTATCAGTGAGTTGGCCGGGCACGTGGGCCAAGAGGTAACATTATCCGGCTGGCTCTATAACAGCAGGGCCAGCGGCAAAATACAATTCCTGATTGTCCGCGACGGCACGGGCCTCTGCCAGTGCGTCGTGGAAAAAGGCGGCATCCCCGACGAGCTTTTCGAAGACCTGAAACGCCTCGGACAGGAATCATCACTGAGGGTCACGGGCGCCGTCCGCGCCGAGCAAAGGAGCGTCGGGGGCTATGAGTTGGCCGTAACAGGCGCCGAAGTAGTGTCACCCGCAACGGACTACCCCATCACGCCCAAGTCCCACGGCATCGACTTCCTCCTGAAGAACCGTCACCTCCACCTTCGCTCACAACTGCCCTGGTGCATCGGCAAGGTCCGCCACACCGTCATCGACGCCATCCGCAGGTTCTTCAACGATAACGGCTTCACACTCATCGATACGCCCATCTTTACCGCCGCCGCCGGCGAAGAGGAGCAGACGCTCTTTCAGGTGGACTATTTCGGCACGCCCCTGCACCTTACGCAGACGGGCCAGTTGCACTTGGAATCCGCCGCGATGAGCTTCGGAAAGGTCTATTGCTTCGGCCCCACCTTCCGAGCGGAAAAAAGCAAAACCCGCCGCCACCTCACCGAGTTCTGGATGGTCGAGCCCGAGGTGGCATTTATCGACCTGAATGGCCTGCTCGAATTAGGCGAGAATTTCGTATCGTTTATCGTCGCCCAGGTCCTCGAAAAGAACCGCCCTCAGCTCGAGACGTTGGGCGCTGACATTGCATCGCTGGAAAAAATCAAGCCGCCTTTTTACCGACTAACCTATACCGAGGCGGTCGATATCCTGACCGGGCAAAAAGCTGCCGACTTTCTCGCCCAGCAGTTGCAGGATTTGAAAAAGCACAAGGCCGAGATTGAAACCCGAATCGCCGAACTCGAACAAAAACAAAAAGGGCAGTTGAAGCAGTGGCAGCAGGACAAAATCGCCGCCGAGCTAATCGAATTGCGCAGCGAGCTTGCCGAAACCGACACCAGGATTGAGAACAACCCAAAACACGCACAGCTCGCCGCCGAGTTCCAGTGGGGAAAGGACCTGGGCGGCTCGGACGAGACCATCATCTCGCAGATGCACGACAAGCCCGTCTTCGTCACCCACTATCCCAAGGCGGCCAAGGCCTTCTATATGAGGACCGATCGCGAAGACGAGAAAGTTGTTTTGAATTTCGATTGCCTCGCCCCGGCCGGCTTCGGCGAAATAATCGGCGGCTCCGTCCGCGAAGACGACCACGACCGCCTGCTTGCCCGAATCAAAGGGCAGGGCCTCGACCCGGAAAACTATGGTTGGTACCTCGACCTGCGCAAGTACGGCTCGGTGCCACACGGCGGCTTCGGCCTCGGCGTCGAAAGAACCGTCGCCTGGATTACAGGCGAAAAGCACATCCGGCAGTGCATCGCCTTCCCCAGACTCATGGACAAAGTCTACATATAGCCTCCTGGGTCGTCGAGGGTTAGGGCTCACGATGGACAAGGAAAAACTCAAAAAGCTCGCAGAAAACCCCGAATTTATCCCGGGCATTTATAATTACTGCGACCGATGGTGCGAGCGCTGTCCGGTTACCCAGCGTTGTATGAACTTTGCATTGTGCGAAGAACAATTCGGCGATTCACAAGACCTCGACGTAAACACCGGCGATTTGCTCCACGGCGTATCGCGAATGTTCCAGGTCACCCGTGAAATGTTGAAGGAATTTGCAGAACGCGAAGGCATCGACCTCGATTCCCTCGATCTTCAGGAGGCTTGCGACCGGCAGAGGACCATTGAGGACACCGTCAGAAGCCACGAATGTTGTCGTTCAGCAAAGTCCTATATTGAAATGGTGACGAACTGGTTCGATTCCGCAAGAAACGTCTTCGAGCAAATGCAAGGTGAGCTCGATTTGCAGGCACGACTTGAACTTCCCGGTTCTGACCCGCACACAGAGGCTGCCCACCTCATTGATTCGGTTGAAGTCATCCGCTGGTACCAGCATCAGATATACGTCAAACTTGTCAGGGCAATGAGCGGAACTCTGGAAGATGGTCCGCATGAAATGCCGAAAGACTCGGACGGCTCGGCAAAAATCGCCTTGATAGGCATAGACCGTTCCATTGCCGCTTGGGACCAAATGCGTAATCATCTGCCCGAGCGCGAAGATGACATTCTCGACATACTTGTACACCTTGACCAGTTGCGCAGCAGGACGGAAACAACATTTCCCGATGCCAGAGCGTTCGTCCGCCTGGGATTCGATGATATTGGCCAACATGGCTGAATCGCCCTTTGAACGACTGCCAGCCGGTTTTCAATTTGCTTCTGCCGGTAACTCATTTGAACGGACGAAGGCCGACCGGATATTCAATCTGTCATTCCTGCGCACGCAGGAATCCACAACTTCGTCATTGCGAGCCTGCCACAGGCGGGCGCGGCAATCTCCCACAGTAATGAATAGTAAATCGTAAATGGTAAATCAAAAGCCCCCCACCCACCATTGTCTAATCTGCACCCTCCCATCTATCCACGCCGATTGCTTATTCACCATCCGGCCGCTATTCAGGGTATCCGAACATCCAGTGGCTCGGGTCGTCCCATGCCGTCGGCATGCCGACCTCGCTGATCTCTCTGTCCCATTCGCGGTGCCACCTGAGGCCCCACAATCGCTTGAGCGTGACTTTACTAACGTGCCAGTCAGCAAAAAGAACGTTTATGTTCCTTGTGTGACGATTGATGCACCGATCCCTCATTTCGTGTAAGTTCCTCGGTGGAACGCTGTAGATTTGGCCGTCATATTCGGGCGGCTCATCAAGTGTCGTTGGCGTGTCTTCGTCCTCCGCCGAATCGGTAAGGACCGGCACATAAACTGCACCCTTGAAAATGGTAGTCTTCCACAACAGCTCCTCCCTCCTTTGCTCATCCTTGGCATACTCTCCTATGAACATATTTATCCCGTAGCTGCCGATGACGACCTGCTCTACACCATCCCGGTCATAATCCCGCCACTTGGCCCACGCCTTGAACTTCCCGCCAACCAGCTCCTCGTTCTGGCCGGGCACGTATAATGGCTTCGAGGCGCTTGGACAGCTCAGCAGCTCTATCTTCCGGTAGTATCGGTACAGCGGCGTGACCCAGTCAAAATCCCTCAGGTGGGGCATTTTGCCGTTGTTGTCACCCGTGTACATGCCGCACACAATCCCCAATTGATGCAGATTCGACTGGCAAACCGCCGCCTTTGCCTGCTCCTTTGCCTTGCTCAACGCCGGCGCCAGAATGGACATCAACAGCGCAATAATCGCGATTACCACCAGAAGTTCTATTAACGTAAATCCCTTTCTTCTGTCCATACCAGCCACTCGTTCGCCTTCGGCCTCAAAGGATGTTCAACTGCCATTGCTCATATACAATAACTTCGCTGCGCCTCCTTGCTGCCATAACCTATCAAATCCCTCTCGAAATTGCAACATCTTCGCCCCTTGCGTCGAAAACCCTTTCCCGCCTCCGGTTCGGCCCCACTCTCACTCACACTCTTGAACCCTTCGACATTTACCCGCCGCCTGTCCTGAGCTTGGTCGAAGGGCCTGTCCTGCCTGCCCTCCGCAGCTTTAGCGAAGGGGGGAGCAGCCTGTGGTGAGCGAAGCCGAACCGCGTCGAAGGACTTGCCCGCCCTCGGCCTCACCGGGGCCTCCCAAATCCAAACTCATGGCCCAAGAGATCTTCGGCCCTGTCCTGACCATATACGTCTATCCGGAAAATGAATATGACCAGACGCTGCACGTATGCGACCAGACCTCGCCATACGCCCTGACCGGCTCGATTTTCGCCCTCGACCGCGGCGCCATTGTAAAGGCGATGGACGTCCTGCGCCACGCAGCCCGGAAACTTCTACGTCAACGACAAGCCCACCGGCTCACCAGTGGCCCGCCACTGGTTGTATATAGATAATATGAAGGCCATCCTTTCAACGGTTATGATTCTCGAAAAATCATTAACCGAAACCGTCATTTGAAAGGGATGGCCATGAACAAAAGACTATCGAAAAAACAAATGTGGTTCAAGCAATTTAACCCCACCAAAGATGACAAAATGTACGTCGGCATCGACGTCCACAAAGAGTCCTGCAGCGTCGCAATCTGGCTCAACGATGCTCCGGCAATCGATTTCGTCACCCCCGCCGACAACAAACACCTCACGCAAGCCCTCCAAAAATTGAGTCCCGCCGTGAAACTGATCGCCTACGAAGCCGGCCCCACCGGATACAGTCTCGCCAGAGAGCTGCAGAAGGCAAAACTTCCTGTGCAGGTGGTTGCCCCCTCCAAGACCCCGCGGCAATCCGCCAGAGACTCCAAGACCGATCGCCTCGACTGTAGAAAGCTCGCCGAATACGCAGCCAAGGGACTCTTAAGGCCTATCGCCATACCTACAAAACAACAGGAAGCCGACCGCCAGATATCTCGCCTCCGGGAACAATTGGTCGATAAACAAAAACGCGTCAAACTCCAGATCAAGAGTTTTCTGCTCCAACACGGACTGCCTCAGCCGCCCGGCCTCAAATCCTGGTCTCATGCCGCGATCGAGGCCCTGCAAAAAATCCAGTTGTCCAACCAGTTACGTTTCTGTCTGGATACACTCCTGGCCGAACTGCATTTCCTCACAGGTCAGATCAAAACTACTGAGCAAAAGCAAAACGAAATCCTGAATCACCCCCATCACGCCGCCACCGTCAAAATATTGAAAACACATCCCGGCGTCGGTCCGGTCATCTCCGCACAGTTCCGACTCGAAATCTTCAACCCCAAAAGATTCAAATCTGCCACCGAAGTGGCCAAGTACGTCGGCCTGTGCCCCATGGTTACCCAAAGCGGCCAATCCCAGAGAGACGGACCCATCCTGAAAACCGGCAGACCACAATTACGCTCCAATCTTATCCAGGGCGCCTGGATATGGGTCGCAAAGGATCCACACGCCCACCGTGTATTTGGCAGAATACTCCACAACACCGGCGAAAGGAACAAGGCTATTACCGCCATGGCCCGAAAACTCGCCATCCATTTGTGGAAGATGGCCTGTGATAATAAACCGTACAGACAACCGTTAACAAATTGATTCGCATAAAGACAATAACAATACTATGAGAAACCGAGAAGCTGACTGTAAGGCTCGAATTCGCCTGAATGACTACGATGGGGGCTTGTGCCCGAAGCACGATTCTTTAGATGGTAGCATTCTCGCGATAAAAGCGAATAATTACACGGTGCCCGCTAAAGACAGCGAGAGCACGAATAGCAGGATGGGCCGCCAACCAGCCGAACTTCTCGGAAACCGATGCCTATGACATAAAAGCCAGAAGCCCACAAAAAAATTGATTATAACCGTTGACGGATGACCTCATAGCAGCCCCGCCACCTGTGGGCGGGGCCATTTACCTCATACCTCGCCCCCTGGCAACTCCTTCACCGCCAAAAGCTACCGGCCTATATTTGCTTCTCCGCCGTCCCTCACAGCCAGTCCTGACTTGTCAGACTTCTTCGTGGCTTTGTACGAACACCTCTTGCACTGAACCGACAAGCCGTCTCTGCTTGACCTCTGTCTGTAATACTCGCTCTCCTTTTTCCACTCGCCGCACTTGGTGCACAGCTTTTCCTTGACCCCATTAACGACCCGATGACGATCTTCATATCGCACGTTCCTCCTTGCATCCTTTTTCCTGTGTTCGAGGCGCTTGCGGGCCTGCTCGTTATCACATTCCTTGCACCGACACGATAACCCATCTCTTAACCGGCGGTTCCTGCTGAAATCACTCTCATACTTCCACTGTTGGCAGCGACAGCATTGCTTCTCTTTGACGCCGCGCACTATCCGATGACGCTCCTCAAATCTCAAACACTTCCTAACGGCCTTGCCTTCTTTTCTGTAACGCTCTCGTAGATAGGCTGCATGGCAGTCTTTGCAGTAAAGCCTCAATCCGTCCCTGCGGGCACGGTCTTTATGAAACTCACTTTCCTCTTTCCATTTCTTGCATTTGGTGCACCGTTTCAGCTTCACGCGCCCGAACGTGCGATGTGTTTCACTGAACTTGAAGTATCTCTTTGCCATTCTCTCGTAGCTCCCGACAGCCTGCCGCACCGCATTGGCCGCGATCTGCTTGACTTAGCCTTCTACCATGATCGCCATTCTACGGATTTTGGCTGCAAAAAACAATGACTCTGACAATTCTTCCTTGCTTTCCGCCGCTGCCCCAATAAGAATCCGCCGTTTACCCGCCTCGCTGCTTGTCCGCCGGAGGCGGATTTGGTGGGTTTACCTGCCTCGCCCACGCGAAAAATAGTTAGCCCGCCGATTTACTTGTCCGCCGCAGGCGGATTCGGCGGGTCCGTCTGGCCTATCCTCTTTGCCGGGCCATGTGGTCCGCGCCATTTCATTTGCCCCGCAAGCCCCCGCGCGCGTCCCGCAACCCAATCATTCCTCCAATCGCGCCCACCAGAACACTAAACCACGAGGGAACTCAATGGCACATTCGATATGATGGGTAATGTCTGCGAATTGATGGAAAGTCCCCACGATTATGGAAATTATTTGCCCGATTCGCTTCGTGGTGTCCGTGGTGGCTCGTACGCAGCGGACGACTGGGTCCTGACATCGTCTAACCGGTTCTATGACCTCGACCCGTACCTCGAGTCCTATGTTTTAGGGTTTCGTGTCGCCTCTGTCCCCGAACCTACAACAATCGCGCTGCTCGGCCTGGGTGCTCTAATGCTCAGAAGGCGGAAATGACAAAGCCTCTTGATTTGCGAGCGGCTATGTGTAAAATGGTGCGGTAACGTGGAACGGGATTCTGCCAGTGGAGACCTGGACTATGAACAAGAGGAAGCTTATTCTTACGTGGTGCGGGATGGGAGCTCTTTTCGCTACCACTATATTCTGTTTCTGGGACACTTTTATGAGCAAAGGGAATCTCGCGCAGGTCTCCCTCTACGTGTTCTGGATTGGCCTGGTACTGGGCGGTCTGATGCTTACCTTCAAAGACGATAAGGCCAAAAAACCAAAAGACGATTGAGAATACGCTGACAAGCAGGGACTTTTAACGTCACGCTACCACCGGCGAGATATACACTGTCGAAATGACGTGGGCCGCTGCCGGAGAATGACCTCAAAGACCTTGACAGCTACGAGTACAGCCTGGACCGCAACGACTGGATTCGGGACAATAACCATAAGCTGGTTTTGATAGACGCTTAGTTGCTTATCAGGTCAAAGTTGACTCATAAGAACCGGGTTCGCCCGAATCGTCAGACCACGTTATTTTTAGCTTAAAAGGCGGTCGAAGTTGGTCACACAAAAACAACAGATAGCCGAACCTGGACGGTTTGGGGCCTAAGATGTCAATTTCTTCCCGGATTACACAGCCAGCATCGTGCTTCCTTATCGGTTTGTTATCAAGAAATACTGATATTTCACGGGCCTCACCCTCTCCGGTGTTTGTGATTTCAAGCCAATCACGCATCGTTTTTCCGGGTTTTGCAACAAGTTCTGCAACAAGGTTAGCTTTTCGTTTTCGGGTTTGCCTGTCGGCTTCTCTCACTTGCTCGATCTCCAGAAATTTAGCTTTCAACGCAACTTGTTTCTTTGCTGTCCTTTGGCTACTTTTCCAAGCATAAATAGAAAGCGCAAGGGAGAAAGCTGATAGAATGAAAGCAGCAAAAGCAGCTCGTCCAGGTTTGCTAAACCATTCGATTAGTTTAGCCAAGAAGTCGCTAATGTGTGGCATATTTTCCCTTTCGCATTACCGCACCATTCTAACGATTGCCTCTCGTTTGTTCCGGACAAGTGTTTTCGATTTGCACTGGTTTGCTGGACCAGAAGCCATTACGGAAAAGGTTTCAAATCAACTACTCTCTCTCTTAGATACTCTACGACCTTGTTTCCCAATGATACAATTTGCTCTGTTCTCTCTGCTGGTTCGAAATCTTGTAAGTCAATCTCTGTATCTTCAAATGCCTCCTCTATTCCATAAGCAAAATCCTTATATGATATTTTCTTCCGCAGGCGCTTTTTGGCCAAGTGGATGGTACTTTCTATAGCACCCCCGATTATGCAATCTAAATCGACTAACGCATCACACTCATCGCGACCAGCTTTTTTCTGCAAAGCAAGAAATACCTCCTGAAAATGTTCCATATCCCTTATTAGTTTTTCTATGAAATCTTTCTCCTGACTGGGGTTCAATTCTTTGTATTTCCTGCTTTTGTAGTCCTCTTCAATTCTTTCGGCCAAGGAAGCCGGAAAAGAAACACGGAAGGTTACTCCCAGAATATCCTCTCCTCCATCGGTCATATTAACAAGCGTCCCGTTTCCATCGCAAAGTCTTCCATATTTCTCGATTAAATCCATTTCAACATCACAGGACTCATCCTCTGTCAGGTGCTCCTTGACAATTTCAACCGAGTAACCTTCACTTAAAGAGTCAACCTTTTCGCCCCACGCACTGGAGCGGCCATCTGTTTTGTACGCCCGTTTCCCCTTTCCTCTTCCAACATAAAAGGGAACTCCACTTTGCCTGTCTTTGTGTATATATACGTAATAGCTACGGTCAACATCATCTCCCCTCACATCATCCACTTTTGCGCGCGCCTCCTTTTTGCCCTTTTTGCCTGTCTTGCCCATAGCCTAATGCCCCTAAACAAACTTTCAGACATTATTTGAAGACGTGCCGCTGTCCTCAATTCCTCACTGCTTGCGCCGCTACGACAGCACTCAAAGGCCAAAGACCCACGCTGCTATAATAGCGAGCAACTAATTCAATACCAGGCTTTAACACTGGCATACTGTTGTTGTAGGTGGTAGTGGTTCCATAGATAGGAAGCCGAACTACCATAGTCATATACCGAGCCTCTCGTGTAACTTGTTGACCCCATGTCAATAATGCTTGTGCCTGCCCTATCTTCTTGCCCCTCTACCACGAAATCTGTGTAGCCTAACTGCTTGCAGATTTCAGCAGTTCTCAGAAATGCGAAGTCATGTGCTCTTTTGTAATGAGTGAACCCGTTTCCCAGAAAGGCAACTCTAAAGGTATCTTCTGCTAATCTTTCATGATAGTAGCCTCCCATGCCGCCTGTATCTTCAATCGCTCGATATGGTGTTGCGCATCCCCCAAGGGCCACGACTGATAGCAACGTAAGTAACCTTTTCATTTCCGACGACCTCCACAAAGGCGGCACGATGCACAGATAAACTTATCGAAAACCTCCCGGACTTGGGGTGTGGTTCTCTACGGCTGGCCGCATCCCAATCCTCAAGGCTGGATTATACAACAGCAATGCCGAAAAGCAAGGAAAAAAAAGCAAATTGTTGCCATTCGAGCCACCGGAGGATACCCCCTCCCTTGCGTCTAGTATCTTGCCTCCTGTCTCTTGCCGACTTTTTCCTTTACTTCCAGCCCAAAATCGTGTATAATACCCCCCAGTTTGCCCGCCGCAGGCGGGCCAGGACCCGGCAGTTATAGCGGACTTGCCCGCCGGAGGCGGGAATAAGCGTGAAATCAGCTAACCCAACCCGATATACGCAAGAATCGAGCATCGGGCATCAAGAATCGAGAATCGCCCAAACCGCCCATCCCGCCAACCCAAAACAATCACCGGCCATTGGGAACCGGCAACTGGCAACTGCCGACTGCCTCATCCGTTCGATTTCTGTCGAATATCCTCTACAAATCGGCCCCTTTTTGTACAAACGAACCCAATCTTGTCCGCCTCCGGCGGATTCAAAACCCTTTATTTGGCAAAGACTTACGGAAATCAAGCCCCTTCGGCAGCACCCCAAAACGAACCCAAACGAACCCAAACGAACCCAAAACGAACCCAATTTTTGGCCCGTCAGGGGCCCCCAAAGCCAAAACGAACCCAAACGAACCCAATTTCAAAGGCAAACAAATGCCCCAGCGTCTCACAATTAACAACTGGCATAGGCGCAGGTTGGGCGGCTATCTGCGGTATCTGCGATTAAGACTGCCCAGTAGGAGAATCTCTCAGCTCGGGAGGATTTCGATGGCCTCCGGGCGGAGTCTTCTAAGGTGGGGCAGTTGGTTCTGGCCTAATGTAGCCTCAATCAGGATCGAGCCGTCGCAATATTCCTCGTTCAGCACGGTGCCGCAGGCGCGGAGGAAGCTGAGGACCTTACCGTTGGATTGGGGCGTGTTTACTCGCAGCAGCAGCTCGCCGCCTTTGTACTTTGCCAGGACTGCTTGCTTCAACTGCTCCAGGCCGAGGCCCGTCCTGGCGGAGATGCAGAGCGCTTCGGGATACAAAGTCTGGATGACCTCAAGCTCGCTTATTTTTCTTATGGCATCGACCTTGTTGAGCAGAATAAGAATGGGATTTTCGCCGCAGCCGATTTCTTCGAGGACGGCGTTGACGGAGTCAATCTGGCCGAGGGCATCGGCATTGGAGGCATCGACGACGTGCAACAGCAGGTCGGCATTGATGGCCTCTTCCAACGTGGCCTTGAAGGAGGCGACCAACTGATGCGGCAGGTTCTTTATGAATCCGACGGTGTCACTGAGCAGGGTCTCGGCGCCGCGGGTGAGTGTCCATTTTCTCGTTCGCGTATCCAGCGTGGCAAAGAGCCTGTCCTCGACGAGGGCGCCGGCATCGGTGAGCGCATTCAGGAGCGTGCTCTTTCCTGCGTTGGTATAGCCGACGATGCAGATTTTGAACAGACCCTTTCGGGCGTCTATTTCTCGGATTCTGCGGTTGTCGATTCTTGTCAACTCGTGCTTGAGGTCGGTAATCCGCTTGCTGACCAGTCGCCGGTCAATTTCGAGCTGCTGCTCTCCGGGCCCGCGGGTGCCGATGCCGCCGACGGTGCCTGCTGCGGTCGCTCCGCCTGCGCCGGCGACGGCGTCCAGGTGCGACCACATTCGGGTCAATCTCGGGTAGGTATATTCCAACTGGGCCAGCTCGACCTGGAGCTTCGCCTGGAGGGTCTTTGCTCTGGTGGCGAAAATGTCGAGTATAAGCTCGCTGCGGTCGAGTACCTTGACAGCGATAATGTCTTCAAGCTCGTGTATCTGTCGGGGCGAGAGGTCGTTGTCGAATATGACGACATCGGCCTTGAAGCGGTGGACGCGCTGGGTGAGCAGAGCGGCTTTGCCTTTGCCGATGTAGGTTACGGGATTGATGGTGCGGATTTTCTGCTGGAATTTGTCGACGACAATGGCGCCGGCGCTTTCGGCCAGGGCAGTAAGCTCGGCCAGGTCGTCGGAGGCGCGGGCGTGGCCCAGGATGGCGCCGACCAGTATGGCCCGCTCTTTTCTGACTCTCAGAGTCTGCCGAAATTTCTCCAAATAACAATAACCTCCAATATTGCTCATATATTCTAACATATTTTGGCCGGCCTGGCAATACCGCCCGGATTCAACAACTCTCCCAAACATTGCGGGGGAACTAAATGCTCAATCTGCTGTGTTTTTTTTCTCTTCAACCACAATGGATTGTGCCCGAAATCGCTGGCCCCGCAGTTTCGGACAGTCACCGAATTCAAGCGTTATCGGGGGTGGCGGGGCCATTTTATTAGGACTGAGGCGGATTTTGGGGCAAAAGCAGGGGTAAGGAGCTTTTGTGCTTGCTACGGCCTGAAACATCTGTTAGACTCATCAATCCTTTGGTATTTGACGAAGTATGATTGTGCGTTCATTAAGAATACGGGTGAATTAGGAGCAGGTAAGAAAGGGGCCTTTGATTTATGTTGAAAGTGAAATCGCGTGCGGGTGAATCCGTGCAACAAATGATGCGCCGCTTCAAAAAGCTGTGCGAGAAAGAGGGTTTGATTCGTGACATGAAGCGCAATGCGTACTACGAGAAGCCCTCTGAGAGGAATCGCCGGCGTGTGCGGAAGGCCCGGCGGATTTCGACTTCATTTTCCTGAGCCCCGTCCTTAAGGACGTTTATTTTGAGGTAATTTCGAACCGAGCAGGCAGGCAAGCCTGCTCGGTTTTTATTTGTCAACAGGCCACAAGACCACGTCGCCATCCGCAGGCCACGGTTCGATTCTCCCGGTCGCGTCTCGAGAAACCTCGCCGCCGTCATCGTCGAAATCGGGGCCGAAACTATACAGTACAAAACCATCGGCGGTGCGCTTGTAAACGAGAGGCTTATCGCTATAGGGGTCCATGGGCAGTTGGGTGAGATAACCGGCGCTTATAAGCTCGTGCAAATCTGTGGGGTAAATTCCCCTGTCCTGATTATATCGCAGCAGGGCAATTATCGGGATGAGCGCCTGGCTATGGATTCTATTGTAGTGGGCTATTTCGGTTATCCTTGCCAGAGCTGGCATGGCGAACTCCAGCAGCAGATTGCCGTTCGCCGCTTTTTCGAGTTCCTTCTGAAAGTCAATTTTTTCTACGCGAAGCTCAGCGGGGCTCATGTGACTCATTTCATCGGCCAGGGTGTACAGGCGGTCAACCATTTCTCTGGTCTGCCGCTTGTTGGGATGCGTAAAGAGGATGTGCAGCGGTGCGGTCCAGTGTCCTTCCTCCAAGATATATTCGAGGGCGTTCCTGTGCGCCATGGAGCTGATCATCTTTAATCCGTCCACGGACAGATGCCCTTGGCCGAGACGGTCCTCGGTGAATAACCTCTGGATTGCATCGTAGGCGAATATCTTTTCGGTTTCGAAACTGACCGCGAAATCCTCCTCGGCCATCATCTTCTCAAGGTCATGCTGCAGGGCCGCTAAGATTGTCGAGTCTATTTGATACTCAGCAAGGATGTCCAGCAGGGTTCGGGCGACCAGCGATTCAACGGCGATGCCGACGAGCTGCTCAATTAGAGTCCCACGGTGTTTGACCTGCTGACCGAGGCGATAGCAGGACTTCACATCAGCAAATGCCTCTTGATACAGACCGCTTTCGGCACGCAGGGAGGCCCTGTAGCACAAGGCGACGGCCAAATAGCGAAAATCGGAAAGGTGCGGCATCTGAATGTTGCCCCACATCAGGGCTGTGACGCCGGCGGCCTTATCATAGCGCTGGCAGTGATACGGTTTCTTTGTGCCAGCGATGACGAGGTCGAGGGCCTGCTTTTTCTCTTCCAACCATCTTGCGACAAATTTTCTTTCTCCCGCGGTGCTGTGATGGTGTCGTTTCGAGATCACCTCACGAAGCCTGGTTTTTACTTCCGCCTCAATTTCCTGTTTTTCTTTGTTGGGATCGGCGGACGCCTCATCAGAGAATAGCTTGTCGATTCGCTTGGCAAGCATCTCCTGTCTGCGAGGAAAATCTTGATCGCGTATTTGCTCGTGATTCGCCGCAAAGAATCGAAGGAAATCATCGGAGCACTTGCCGTACAACTCGGCGGCCCGATTATACAGGGGCGCCGCGTTCAGAGATTCATCGGCGGCGGGACGCACCATTCGGTTAAGCTGCGCGACATAATCGACGGTAATCCTGGGCTTGCCGGTGAGGAACCAGATGATGTAAATGATCAATAAGACAATGAGCAGGCCCATCGCCTGGAACGTTCTTGCGGCGATGGTTCGCCAGAGCGGCCGGCAGCGCTTCTTGGCCCGGCGAAGTAAGACGCCGAGCAATTTTACATCGCCGAACTCGGCGATGAGCTCTCTTGCTCTCCGGTCTCTTTCTTCGTCGGTTTTACAGTCTTTCAACGCATCGTCGAAATGCGCGGCCAGCTCCGCGGCCACGTCGGCGCGGACCTTTCTGCGGTATCGCATCTTTTTGACAACCAGCCCGACAAACTCTGCAATTGCGGCGGGCAGATGCTCGAGGCTCGGCTGCCTGGCTTTGGAGCGAGAGTCCATTATTTTTCCGATAAGTGCACCGAGCAAGGCGCCCGCGACCATCATCAGAAGCAGAGGCAGGCAGTACGTCCGCTGAAATGCCGGCGAAACCGCCAGTTCGAGCATCAGGCCCAAAACGGCCCCAACCAATACTCCCGCAATGACTGTAAGTAACCTCATAGAGTGCACCTTACATTAGACCGGAACGGTCCCCAAGAACCCATTCATTCTCAGGCAGGCGTAAGTGGGCCGCCGAAGATGAGGTTCAGGCCGGCTGCAAGCTTCTTGGACCGGGCCGTTTATTTTGTCAACCGCTGCTTGCCCGGCTCTGACTATGCTGATGGCATCTACCTGCTTAACAAGCATCACCGCGCTTTTCCCCTTTCCTTTTCCGGCTGTTCGGCGCGCGGATGCCCGGTCCCGAGGGGCCAGAAGACTTGGTCGCCCTTTTCCGGCCATTGAAACCAGTCGGGTTTGGCGGCCGCAATTTCAGCAACGCCGCCGCCGTCGTCGTCGAAATCCGGGCCGAGGCTATACAGGATAAAACCGTTGTCCGTGCGTCTATAGACCAGAGGCTTGTCGCTATAAGGGTCCATAGGTAATTTCTTCAGCAGGTCGGCTTCCAATAATCGGTCGAGATTTTCCGGATAATCGCCGTGAGCCCGTTTGTATCGTATTGCAGCAATAGTGGCGACAAGGGCTTCGATTTGCGTTTTGGCTCGGTAGGATAACTCACAAACTTTTGCGATGGCGGGAGCAAGGACTCGAAGGGGCCAGTACCCTATATATATGGAGTCCAACCATTTGCGGGTACCAAGCTCGGCGTCAACGTTTTCCTTCTTGAGCTGCCAGGGAGTTTTGTGCGCTAACCGCTGAGCGCCGGAGTAATATTTCTCGAATTCTCTGGTCATTTGCTCTCTATTGGCGCCGACAAGTGACGCGGCCAGCGACTTGGCCAAAGAGCCGGCGTATTCGGCCGGGTCATCCTCCGTATCGTTCTGCTCCACCACCTTCCAATATTCTCTGATCCTGCCGGGAATCAAATGTCCGGAGCCGTCACCGTCGTCGGTGTAACACCTCTGGATGAAGTCCAGTCCCATGAAGCTTTCGACTGTATAGTCAATGGTATGAAAATCCTTGTCCGAGAGGATTTCGAGCTCATCCTGAAAACGCTTCAGTAACACGTCGTCCATTTGCTCATTGTGCAATATGACAAAGGCATTCTTAACGGCAATTGCCTGAACGGCGATACCAACTATCTGTTCGATGAGCGAACGCGGACCTTTGAAATGTGTCCCGGTTCGATAACACGCCAGGATATCCTTGACTGCGGCTTCGGTATCGCCTTCGTACGCTTTTAGCTGTGCGTGCCAAAAGGTTAGCTGGCTCAGCTTTCTGATGCTGTTGAGCTCCGGCATAAGGGCGGCGATGACGATGTTGTCCTTGGCCCGGCGGTGCCACCAGCAATAGGGCTTCTCGGCAGCCTGTCTGAAGTATTCGACTGCTTCGGTATTGCTCGCGATCCACTGCTTCAGCAGGGAAAGCTCTTCTTCATTGAGGTTACCAATCCAGTTTTTGTCGCTTATCCCCTCAAGCAAGTCTACCGTTTGGACTGTCTTTTGAGATGGGTCCTTGGGTCTGTACTTGCTTGTGCGAGAGATTTGCGACCAGGCAAATTCCCGTTCTATCTGAATCCGGGCCTCTTTCCTGTAAGCATCAATAGCTTTTTGATAAAGCGGGGCAGCGTTGAGGTTCTCGTCGACAACAGGCCGGGCAAGGCGAGTCGCCTCCTCGGTATAATTTATGCTGATGGTGGGTTTGCCGAGTGAAATATAAACGCAATAGAGGACGAAACACAGGATTAGTGCACCAATCATCTGGAACGTTCTGGCGACGACGGTTCGCCAGAGTGGTCGGCAGCGTTTTTTTGCCCTTCGCAGCAAGACGCCCAACAATTTCACATCGCCGAAGTCGGCTATAAGGTCTCTTGCTCTTTGGTCTCTTTCTTCGTCGGTTTTGCAGTCCTTTAGCGCATCTTCGAAATGGGCGGCGAGCTCGGCCATTACGTCGGCGCGGACCTTTCTGCGGTAGCGCATCTTTTTGATAACCAGCTTTATGAAGTCAGCAACATTAACGGGCAATCGCTCAAGATTGAGGCGTCTGGTTTGGGCGAGTCTGCGCCGTGCCGAGCGCCAATATATGATAAGCTCGATTACAAAGCCGATAGCTGTGCCGACAAGAAGGCCGCCAATGATCAAGATGGGAAAAGAGAGTCCGAAGGCAGCGAATTCGAGTGCTGCTCCTGCCGCAAGGCCTATGGCGGCGGCCATCATAATCCTGAGAACAGGTATTTTGATTTTCATCAAATTACCTCATGTAAATAATGCGGCCATTGGTGAATTGAGAACCTGCTTTTTTTACGCGGGCGTAAGTGCTCCGCCGAAGATAAGGTTGAGGCCGGCGGTGAGCTCCTTGAGCTGGGCTTTTTGCCTTGCGAGCTGGTCTTTGCCTTTGCCGGTGATGGAATAATAGCGTCTTTCGCGGCCGGAGTCGGCGGCTTCCCACTTGCCTTTTATGAGCTTCTTGGCTTCGAGGTTGTAGAGCAGCGGATACAGCGTCCCTTTGCCGAGGGTCAGGATGTTGCTGCTTCGCTGTTCGATGGCCTCACTCAGCTCGTAGCCGTACATTTTCCCGCGGGAGAGAATCTCCAGAACCACCGCCGGGGCGATGCCTTTTAATAGCTGGCTTTCGAATTTCATAAACTTCTCCTTGTACTCTTATTGCGTATTGCGTTTTATCTTCCATTACTTATTATGTAATACATACCTTGCAATGTCAACCAAAAAATTGGAATTTTCGAAAAAATTTTTGCCCTGCCGAGAAGCTCGGCAGAGAAGGAGCAAAGTATTACGGGCTACAGGACCGGATTCCTGCTTTCGCAGGAATGACGAAGAAAATGGATTTCTCCGCTGCGGGCTGCTGCGCGGCCCTTCGGTCGAAATGACGAGGGGTTGTGCGTAATGGTGTGCAGCCCTTGGCGTGGACCTGAAGGTCCACCCTACCGAGATATTCCGTGTCGGCAAGCCCGCCAAACGGACGGCGGGTAAACCCGCCAAATCCGCCTACGGCGGACAAGCGGCAGGCAAGCGAGTTGGCGAGCCTGCCGAAGTTTGGTATCTCGTAACTGGTATTTCGTATCTCGGTTAGATTGCCACGGCCTGCTGCGCAGGCCTCGCAATGACAGGTTCTCAAACGGGGTATGGCAGGTTCGTATGCTATCTGGTTCTGCCGTTGCGCTCGCCGAGCAGAAGCGCATCGGTCTCGTCCCACGGATAAGCCATCGGATCTCCCTCAGAAAAGGGCCCTGTACCCAAGGTCGGATCGTCCGTTTCCTCGATTCTGTACGTGTAAATGTTATCGTCGCCCAGCCCTATGATCGGTCGGTCCTCGAACCTGACGTGACCGTCTTTATAAAGTACGTTCTGCCCCTTGCCCTGATGCGACACCGAATTGAAGTTCCGCTTATCGTCATCGTCTGTGGGGGGAATACCCGCCTTCTTATCCAGGTACGGATTCCTGTCCGCGCACACCGGACTCGCCGGGTTGCTCAGGTCCGTAATCACGAAAGTCTCAACACTACCCACCATCGAGTAGGGCGTATGGTAGCTGTAGCTGACCACCTCACCTGGGTAGGGAAGCAGCGGTCCGGTCCTGCCGCCCAACCGGCCGCCGGCGCCGAAGTCGAAGGCTCGGCTCATATCCAGGCCGATAAGTGTTGCAATCCTATCCTCGTGAATTTTCCATTCGACGGCGCCGACATCGCCCTTGCAGACGAACTGTTTCGGGGTTGCCAGATTATGTTTTACCAGAAGATAGAAGCTGGAGGTTATCGTTGCCTCGCCCGGCGTTGTGATTTCGCCACCTGCGTCCCTGATTATGCCGAAGGCCTCGTCCTCGGTCCCGTGTATGCCACCGTACCATGATCGTATCGTTCCCGTCGCGCTCCATGTGCTTGCCTCTCCGCCTGCCCTGGGGTAGCGGCCAGCGTTGTCGTTGGCAAAGGTGGTCATCACCCGGCCTATGCCCTCCAGATTAGTCTGGCAGAGCAGGCGAATCGCCGTCTGCCGCGACCGGTACAGGCCGGGCATCAAAACAAAAACCACAAGCGTCACCGCGGCAATTACCGCCAGCAACTCACTCATTGTAAGGGCTTTTCTTTTCGAATGACGTCTCATATTCAACCTCTCAAATATGCCTGTGACTCTGCGATTTCCTCGCCGGTTCTAAGGCGGACAGTCCTGATTTCCCGTCGCCGGGGCGTAGCCGGATGTGAGGAAATTCGCCTTGAGAATGCCCATATCAAGAAAATCACAGCAGTAGTCGTGGTTGTAATCGGCGCAGCAGTCATAGTCAGCCTCACCCTTGCAGGTCAAGAATGCTGTCCTGAGCCGGCCCAAATCCTCGAAGTCCACTACCCCGTCGCACGTTCCGTCACCGAGGCTTTGGCCCGCACATTCGGAAGCATCCCAGCAGTCCGGCTCTCCAACGACCTCCCATTCGAGCCAGTGGGCGGCAAGTATCCGCAGGTCTGCGAAGTCAACATCGAGATTTCTGTCTATGTCGCCGGCAAAATATGTGCCGTCCCAATCGTAGGGCGGCCATGGGTAAGGCAGTGGGAAATATGGATTCTTAGAATTGGGCCAGTCGGCCGCCAACAGGGCGAAATCCCTGAAGTTCACCGAGAGATTCCCGTCGAGGTCCTCCGGCCGGTGCAGCGCGAAAGGTCCCTCGCTGCAATCCCCGCCTGCGATTGCCCAGACCTTGTTATTCACATCGGCAATTATTATCGTGTTGTCCGCGGATATGACGGGGCAATTTAGCCAGCCTTGGCTGTAGAACCTTGCCAACTCGTTGCCGTTGGCATCGACCACACAAAGCCAGCTGTCGTTATCGGCCGCGTAGATAAGCCCGTCGCTGCCCACCGTGAGGGTAAGGCCGGTTGTCAACCCCAGCCGGGTCACCCACTTGATTTCGCCGTTTGGTTCGACCGCCCACAGGTTTGCATCGCTGGAGCCGAAATAAATCGTGCCGTCGGGCCCCACGGCAGGCTCGGACCAGCCGTCTGAATCACCGTAAGGCCTGTATCGGGGCGTTTGAACCGTCCACATTTTGCTCCCAGTGTTAGGGTCAATAGCGTACAGATTCGGGTCGTAAAGCAGCGCTTGATATATTGCTCCATCCGGCCCCACGACGGGCGAGGCAAGAGGCCAGCCAAAGTACGTTCCGGCATCCGGAACGTGCCACTCGATCAGATATTCGAAATTGCACGTCCATTTGACGCTGCCGTCGTTCGCATTGAGTGCGTAAAGATTCGGGTCGCGCATGGCGGTTACATAAACTGTACCATCGGGACCGACAGCCGGGGAAGCGAGAATCGAGCTTCCGATCCCGGTCGTGTCATTCGTCCGGAATGTCCACAGAACGCTGCCGTCCCGGCCCAGTGCACAGACCACGCCGTCACTCGAGCAGACATAAATACTGTTGCCGTCCGGCGACACCGCCGGCGAGGAGTATATGAACCCGTCGGCGTCGTGTGTCCATCTTACATTCCCGTCGGTATCGATGGCGTAAAGCCTGCCCGATTCGGTCCCAACGTAAATGGTGCCATCCGGCCCGACGCTTGAAGCGCTGAGCACCGCCGAATTCGTATCGCAGGTCCACAGAAGCACGCCGTTCGCATCCAGGGTATATACCTTGCCGTCCTCACACGGAATGTGCACCCTGTCGTAAGCGCCTATTGTAATGCTCCCCGGTATGGGTCCACCTGTCTCGAACGTCCACTTGACACACCCCAGCTCCGGCCCATAATTTTCACTCAGGCCCCTGCGGTCAAAATCTCCGCCTAATGATTTCCATTTGGATGTCACCGGCGGGCCCGGATTATCCGGATGAATCGTAAACAGGCCGCTCTCGATGCAGATAACATTCGGGTCCGGCACGCTCGGCACTACCGCAATCACACACTGGTTGGAATCCAGCTCGCCCGGCAGTTCCCATGCATGGCTTTCCGTATTGGGCACATTGCCTTCAATGCTCTGCCAGTTATTGCCGTCGTCGACGCTGAGCACGATATCAACATTGGCCTCGTACATGCAATTTGCCCAGGTCAGGTCATGGATGCTGCCGCTTGCCCAGGTCTCGCCTCCTTGAGGTTTGCTGACGGTAATCATGGGTATTACAAACTCATCGGCACCCATATCCGCACGCAAGCCCATTATTCTCGGCTGCCCGTCGATGTCACCATAATCCACGCCAACATACAGACAGGGGTCGCCCGTATTGACGCAGGGTGAATCCGCCTCAAGATGTAAGTTGCCGAAGTCGTCATTTGCGCCCTCGTTAACATCCGGCGTCGCCGGATCATCCCCCCATCCGTCGCCGCCGTCGTTAGGCTCACGCACAAACAGCGGATTGTCAACGATGTTGCCAAAACCCTCAACCCACGAGCCATCCTTGATGCAATTGTAATTGGCAGATATCAAGTGCCCACGACCGAGGTCAATCTCGTTTGTATCAGGCAAGTTGCTCTGATTTCCCCAAAGGATATTGTCGCTGAGAACAAGACCAGCCGGTATATTGTCCGAACTGGCAATGGCGCCACCGGAATCGGCGACATTGCCGCTGAAGGTGCAATTATGGATGTGGCTGACCGGCAGGTAGGAATAGATGCCGCCGCCCATGTCGGCGGCCACGTTGCCGCTGATTATGCAGTTTATCACTTTTTCACAAAAGAAAACCCCACCACCGTCGCCCGCCCCACATGGCCCACTCGCCGTGTTGCCTGTTATGGTGCAGTTGGCTACCTCGTGGCAGCCGGCTAAACCGCCGCCGCCCCAAGAACTGGAGTTGCCGGCGACCTCACAATTCAAGACCCTTGAGCCGTGGCCCACCCCTAGTGCCCAAACCCCGCCTCCGATGCCTTCGTAGTCTGACGCGGTATTACCTGTAATCCTGCAGTTTCTGATTACCCCGTCAGTGAGGTATGCTCCCCCACCGTTGCCGGCCGCATTGCCGCTGATTGTGCAGTCGTTCACCTCTCCATCCACACAGTATATCCCGCCGCCTTCGTTGGCGGTGCTGCCGTTAATTGTACAGTTTTTCAGGTTTGCGGATTCGCAATAGACCCCACCACCCTTATCGGCTGTGTTGTCGCTGACAGTACCCCCGCTGACCGTGCCGTAACGGATGTAAATACCGCCTCCATCCAGCGCGTTGTTGCCGGTGACTTCACAGTCTACGAAAGTATTTCTGAACTGGAACCAGTGCATTATGTAGAGGCCGCCGCCCCGCACGGCGGAGTTATTAATGAACCGACAGTTCATCACTATCGGAGAGGGCCATTCTACTTCAGCCGAGGGGATCCCTTCACAGTACATCCCGCCGCCATTGAACGTGGCGGTACTGTTGCTGATGACGCAGTCGATAATCGTCGGGCTGCCACAACTGCAGTAGATTCCACCACCAAGCGTTGCGTAGCCATTTGTGATCGTAAGACCAGCCAGCACCGAGTTTGGTCCTTCGCTATAGAATGAGAAGGCCCGGCCGGCACTGTTGCAGTCGACCACGGTGGCGGCGACGATATACGGGTCTTGGGGGTCAACGCCGGTTACGGTGATGGCCCTGCCGCCGTAGTCGATGTCCCGGTTTCCGGAGCCGGTGTAGGTGCCGGGCAGGACGTAGATGACATCGCCGTCGTTGGAATCATTGATGGCCGCCTGGATATTGTCGAAATCGCCGTATCCGCCGTCATCGACGATGATAATCTCGCCCGCGCAGGGCAGGGCCAAGACAAGCCAGCCGAGAAACAGCACCGCCCCTTTCATTTCCCGTTGTCCTCCTTATCCCTTTCTCCTGTTTTGCCGACTTCGGCGAGGTCGCCTCGACTGAGCTCGTCGCAGGCAGGCGAGCCGAGTTGTCCCACCCGGCCGTATCGGACTCCATCGCCCGATATTATAAGCCAAACCGCCCCAGCGAGCAAGGAAAAAAGCCAAAAAATGGCGGTGAAGTTCTGTGGCGCATTTGGCAGATGAGGCGCCATTCAACAATCCGCATGGGGTGGGAGCCGATCGTAGATTCGGCTGCGTTCGTCAATCAAGACCTGCGGTAAAACCCCAGATTATGGGCCAGAAAATCACAGTTGGCACCGTACCGGAGTATTCAGATGTGTGCAGGCGCCTGTCACCCCAAATCTGAGTCGCCATCGTGGCAGGTCGGCGAGCACGCGATTACGGAAATGTAAGCTTCAGCACAAATTGCTCCCAGCGTTTTTGAAATGCCGCCATATCCTCCCCGCCCAACACCTTCTTCAACGTCGCATAACCGGTCGGGTCCTTCCTGTGGTTGGCGTAGAACTCATGGTAGAATTTGGCCAGCAGCCCCCTTTGCTGCAAATAATAGCACAGGTACCTTGCCTGGGCGTAATTGTTGCCCTTATCGCAGCGGTAGAACTCGCCTTCGGTCGTATATGTGAGCGCCTCAAACGAGCCGATTCGCCCGGTGCGGATGTCGTCCTGCAGCCCGGCAAGCCGCCAGTTGGTCAGTCCCCAGATATGACCGTCCTTTTCCTGTGACTGCTCATACAGTGAAGCCAGACCTTCGTTGAACCACGCGGGGCATTCGGGAAAGTTCGAGCTCATAAACGGATGCACTATCTCGTGCACCAGTGTCCCCCCGCCCGTGCCGATGTTCATTATCAGCGCATTATGTTGATGCGAGTAATAACCGAACGGCGTCTCCGGGCTATCGCCAAAAATCTCGAGGGCATATTTCTTGTAACTCTTTTCATCCCTGAAAAGCCAGATGTCAATAATATCCGGCGGGTCCTTCTCGAAGTAATCCTGTTTCAGCTTGTCCGCCGCCCACTTGATCGTCCTTACCGACCGGCGTCTGACCACCGCCGGCGCCTCATCGCCAATAACCACAAACGGCTTTTGAAGCACCACCGTAAAGCCGCTGTTCGGAACCTTCTTCCTTAGGGCCATTATACGCTGGGCATAATCCGCATCAGTGAAACCTTTGCTCGGCTCGGCTTCTCTGATTTTGCCTGCCTTCAGACGAATCCGAATCAGCGTCCATTGCTTCTTCTCATATTTCAAGGGCCAAAGCTCAAAGAACTTCGCCCGCTTCATCCGTCGGCACGCCCCCGCCGCCTCGGCCGGCTCATGGTAAATTATCTCATCCTTCTTCGAATCATACCCAAGCACCAGCCGAAAATGCTCGTTCGCTTTCGGCTTATCGTCGTAATGCATGCAGACAATCGAAGGTATGCCCCTGACCAGGTCGCCGTGCAGCATCCTGAACTGCGCCTCTATCTGTTCATCCGCCTGTGCAGCTGAAATTCTGTACCACACCGGCCCGGCATCGAAACCAATTGCCTTCAACGCTGCCGCCAGCTCCGCCGTGCGGCACCCGCGACCTTCCGCAGGGTCAAGGCCCGACGCGTTGAAAACATCGTCCTGGTCCAGTTCATGCCCAAGTTTGCGCAGGTACATCTCGGCGCAGGCCTCGCCGCAGAAATCCGGCCTTTGCCGCACATGTGGAACTCCTTTTATTAGAACATCTTTGTAGGCCGTGGCCGGCCGGGCTTCTTTCGCACAGGCGCGCGGCTCCGTCCAAAGCGGAAGCGCCGCTGATATCGTCAACATAATGACCACGTTTCTCATGTCGATTTTCCCGCGCCTCCGTTTGCATACAAACTTGTGATTGACCTTACCTGATTCTCCCACTTTGTTGTCTCTTCACAAAGTAAAATCTATGTAAAATCCTTCCAACGTGCTTTGGGCCCGCGACCCCGTACCCGCCCACGCCCCGCCAAATTCACCCTATGTCCAGCGCTCCGTAACGCTTGAAATGGCGGGTGTCATTCTGAACGGAGCGCAGCGAAGTGAAGAATCTCAAGCCCATGGAAAGCCCGCTCTTTGTTTGGCGGCCAGATGCTTCGCCTCCTGCTCAGCATGACAAAGCCTGCGAGCCAGATGTGACAGAGTACCAGGGGGAAATTTTCTCGTCGCATTTTCCTCCTTGTTCCGCTCTTATAATGCAGAAGCGCTTCTGTTATGGAGATTCAGGTGCAAACGGATGCTGACGTTGTAAGGGCCGTACTGAACGGGCAAAGGCAGGCCTTTGCGGTACTTGTCAAACGCTATGAACGCTCGGTCCGGGCCGTGGCAATGAACGTGCTGCGCGACCACGAGTCGGTGCAGGATACCGCGCAGGAGGCTTTCATCAAGGCGTACGAGAATCTGCCCGGCCTGCGAAGGCCCCACGCGTTCGGTCCCTGGCTGATGAGAATCACTCACAGATGCGCCCTGAGCAGGGCAAGCCGACAGCCGAGGGAAACGGCTCTTGAACCAACAGATGCCGCTGCGGTTCGGGATGCCGACGGCCGGCTCGACGAAGAAAAACAGAACCTTCTGGCCGCTGTCCTGAAGCTGCCTGAAGGCGAAAGACAGGTCGTGATGCTGCGTTACTTCTGCGGCCATAGTGTAAGAGAGGTTGCCGAAATGCTCAGCCGAAGCGTCGGCACCGTAACAAAACAACTCTCGCGGGCCCACAAACGCCTGCGAAACATATTGAAGGAGCCGGAAAAATGAACGCCGAAAATAACCTCGAAAAAAGCCTGAAAAACTTGGGCCGCACAATAGCCTCCGATGACTCAGTGGTTGATAACGTCATGAGTCGTGTCGAAGCAATCCGCACCCCCGAATCCACCAAAATCCTTTCAAGGAGATTTATCATGAACAGGTTTACCAAACTCGCCGCGGCGGCGGCAATAATCGTGGCAGTAGCACTGTCGGTAACCATTTTTGACAAGTCGGTGACGCCCACATACGCGATCACCGATGTGCCGGGGTTGCTCAAGACTGCCGAAACGCTTCACACGCAGGCGACGGTTTGGCTCTACACGGATGATGAGCAGGAGCAGGAGTTCATGAAGCCGACCGTAGTCCCCCTCGAATCATGGTTAGACGTGCCCAATATGCGAGAGCGTTTCCTCTCGTATGAACCATATCGCGAGGCGAATGGTGACAAGCGGTGCACTCGCACGGAGGGCCTTCGCAATGGAGAGTACGCCATCGACATTCGCCACGGCCCAAGGGACGTTCGTTACAACAAGGTCAGTCTGGTCAAACGGCGGTTACAGATGAGAGCCGCGATGCAGGACGAGTATCTCAATAGCATCAGCGAAGAGATTAGCTCAGATCCCGATCGGTATTTCAAAGTCGGTCAGGAGGATATCAAAGGCGCTATGTTTGATATCTGGGAGCGAGAAGATGCCGCCGGTGACAACCAACCGCCCCCGAAGAAGGTAAGGTGCTGGTTGTCGCCGACCACTGGTGAACTGGCGAGAATCTACGTCTGGGGCAAAAACACCCTGGGCGAGCAGAACTGGCGACCAGAGTACTTCGTCGAGAAAATTGAACGTGACATAGATATTCCCGACTCCATCTTCGAACTGACAGCTCCCGAAGATTACAGGTACGAAAATACGAAAGAGACTGCATTCGTGGGCGAAGGTTTAGGCGCGGGATGGTTCACCATGGGCCAGGCTCGGGTTAGTGTGGCGATCAACTTCACATTAGATGATGGAACCGTGATTGTGGCGTGGCATAGCGACCATCTACAGATGGACCCTTCCCAAGAGCAGGACTACCTTTTCCAAGGTCTGAAACCCGGGGACGAGTTGCCCAGACTTCCAATGGTAATATACGGCCTCAAAAGCGCTCATCCAGAACCTGACTCGGCGCCGGAGCGCCTTTACGTCGGTCGTCACCTGGGATTCACGAAGAAAGCCGGATGGTACTATGAGTGGGCGTTGTACGTATCCGAAGGGCAATCGGCGAAAATAACAGACGGAGGCTGGTATCGAATGCTGTGCCGTTTTAATCTGCCCACTGAACAGCACCCCGAGGTCGGCAATCCAATTCCTCAGAACAGAATCTACCTTGGCGAGTTTGACATGTTCGTCCGAAGTGCAATGGCTGAACTAAGCGACGATGGGAAAGTGCCAGAGAATGTAACGTATGAAGGCGTATTGCAACTGGCCGAGGAGATTCGCGCCTCGCTAAGCGAATGAACTGTTTGGTAGTATGACTAATCCGGTCCGGCGCAGGCCAGAGCCCTCCAGCCCGGCCTTTATCCCGTGCAAAACCGTTTTTTTTCGGCCTTTTGTAAAATTTCCGTAAAAATCCTGAAAAATCCTGTAACTTTTGGCCCCCCATCGCGTCTATATATTATGGAAAGTGATTCTCGGATGCTCCTCACAGGACATAGCTGTGTTTGCAGAGCAACAAGCCATAATCCTGTGTCATCCTCCTCCAAATGGTCGACCCCCCCACTTGGGTCGGCCTTTTTACTTTTTCGCCATCCTAATCGGGCAAATCCCGCAAATTCTTCGAAAAAGGGCGGAACCCCGCCGCCCCCCGTGTGTCAAATAGATATACGAACAAGAAAAAAACGCACGACGCACATACTGATTCCTCCTCCAAAAGGCTGAACCTTAAAGGGCCAGCCTTTTCTATTGAGCTTGCCGTCGGCTACCATTAAAATAATCCTTCATGAAGATTCCATTGACGAAATACGGCTGGCCCCAGGTGGCGATTCTCCCGGCGATAGAGCTTGCAGCGATGATTCTTGCCATGGTCGCCTGGCCGAAGTCCCAGCCCTTATGGGGTCTTATTCTCGTAGAACTGCTTCTCGCGGCCGTCCTCGTATGGACTTTTTCTTTCTTTCGCGACCCCACACGGACCGTCCCGGCAGACAGGAATCTCCTGCTCGCGCCGGCCGACGGAAAGGTTACGGACATCGAAGTCGTTGATGAGAATGGCTTTATCGGCGGCGCAGCCCTGCGAATAGGCATATTCCTCAGCATCTTCGACGTGCACATCAACCGGGCGCCCTGTAATGCCAAGATCGAAAATACCACCTATAAGCCGGGCCGATATACCAACGCCATGAACCCTGTCTCCGGCCGGGTGAACGAGTCGAACGACTTGGGGCTGCTACGAACCGACAGCCCGCATGACAGACTTCTCGTCCGGCAAATCAGCGGGGCAATCGCCCGTCGAATCGTCTGCCGGGCCGCCCCGGGCCAGGATTTGGCTGGCGGAGAGAGGTTCGGAATGATAAAATTTGGTTCCAGGACAGAACTGTATCTGCCTTCTCGAGAAAACGCAAAATGTCTGGTCCGCATAGGCGATAAGGTCAAGGCCGGCCTGTCGCCTCTGGTAAGGTACGAACAATGCGCAGATTGAAGACGCAGGTTGCTAAAGACCGGCTCCTTCGGCGGGTCCGAAGGCAGCGCCTCAAGTACATCACGATTCTGCCCTCGCTGATTACAATTCTTAACGGCGTGTGCGGCTTCGCCGCCATCGCTTTTGCCGGCAGGGGCATGGACGCGCGAATCGGGCACTTCTCGGCGTTTGCCATTGCCGGGTACATGATTCTGCTCGCCATGTTCGCAGATATGCTCGACGGACGTCTCGCAAGAATGAGCCAGAGCACCTCCAGCTTCGGAGGGCAGCTCGACAGCCTCTGCGATATCATCAGCTTCGGCGTCGCGCCCGCGTTCCTCGTGCTCAAAATGCTCGAGCATAAGGTCGCCGGCCTGGCGATCGTGAGTCCCTTCTTTGCAAATTTCTTCCGCCGATTCGTCTGGCTCACCGCCGCAACATACGTAAGCTGTGCAGCTATACGCCTGGCAAGATTCAATGTGGAAAACGAGGAGGATGAGTCGGCGCACATGAGCTTCATCGGACTGCCCTCTCCCGCCGCCGCCGGAGCGATAATCAGCCTGATACTCTTCCATCAGGATACGCTGCCCGAACTCGCCGCCGGGAACAGCCCGGCCTACGCCGCCTTCGACAACACCATCGTGTTCGCTCTGCCATTTGTGGCTCTGGGAGTGGCCGTCCTGATGGTCAGCAGAATCCGCTATCCACACGTCCTGAACGTGTACCTGAAAGGGAAAAAACCTCTCACACATTTCGTCTGGCTCTTACTGGCCATCGGCGTGATTATCTGGAACCTGCAGGGCGCCCTCGTGCTGATTTTCTGCGGTTTCGCCGTCAGCGCCTTTGCCAAGTGGTTATATTACAAAATCCTCCGTTCTCCTGTAGCGCTCCGGCAGGACCTCGAAACCCCGAGAACGGTCGAATAGAGACCTCTTCAGAAATGACGATCCTAAAAAACCTCGCGATGATGTACCCGGTGTGTTACCGCCTGCTCCCGTCCAGTCCAGCTCGCCAAACAGACACGGACTATACCACGCCGCCCGTGTTTGCAACTGCCTGAAAGTCCTGTTTGTTCACACCGGACCGGTTTATCTGGTGGTACCGCTCAACCACGCCGCAAAGCCGCTCCAGAACCTCTCGACCTTCCGGACTCGCTTCGAGACCAACAATCTGAAGTCCCAGGCATACATTCCTGCCGTCCGCCGTCGGCAAGATATTCCGAATCTGGGCGCTGAACATCAACGGTTTTTCATACGGCAAAGGCGTGAACCGCAAGCCGACGAACTGACCGTTCCTGAAGTCCTGTTTGTGCACCGCGTCAACCGCAACCTGTGCTCCGCCCGCTGAAACATCGATCAGCCTGCCCTGCCAATACCGACCCGATGGAACCTGCTCGCCGTCGCAATTCGCCGGACCCCCGACATAGCCGTTCGAGAACCCGGTCTCCTGCCCACGGTGCCAAAGCAGGACATTCACCTTCAGCGACTGCGGTACATCCACCCGAAAATAGCTTCTTCTCTGCACTATCTCAATCCGGTCGGGCACCTCGAGCGCCAGCGTACCCCCGCTTGCCCCATCGGCTGACGGCTCAAGCGCAACTACCTTCGTCTCAAAGATAAGCTTGCCGTATCCATACTTCAACGACAGGCCGACCGGCTGGTTGATTTGTATATTTATGGGATGGGGCTTCCTGGTCCGCTGAATCTCGGCGTTAAGGCTGCAAGCGCCGAGACCCGTCACCACCACTTTGGCCACGTGCCATTTGCCTTTCGACAGATATGACATAATCGCCGGAACCTTCTTCAAAATCACACTTTGCAGAACACTCCTCGGCTCGGCACCATGCAGCATGGCTACTTCATTCATATCGACCCCCCCAGTGGCAATACGCTTGGGAATCCTTGATTCTCGCCCAAACAGAGTTTTTTTGAGTATATCGAGCATAGTGTTCAATCCACTTCCTTACTTAAATATATAACAATACTTCAGCGCCACGCAAAATCGGCTTAAGCGCAAAACCCCTGCCATTGCTGCCGAAAGAAAAGCCAGGACACTCCCTCGCCCCTGACTCCCGCATTTGCGACATAACCCTCAGAATCGAACCACGGTTGCAAAACACGCTTCCAACAATTATCATCACTGATATGGACTACACGGACCAGGCAAGAAAATATGAGGCCGATAAAATAACCCTCCTGGGCTTGTTTGTGGTCGGCCTCATTAGCGCACACTTCATAACCGCCTCCAGATACACCGGTCCGAGAAAAGCAGGCAGCGAAGTCGTCGCCGAAATCAAACGCAAAGGTATCACGAGCTTCTTCGAAGACCGAGACCGGCAGGCTTTCTTTTTCATCAGGGACGCCGCCGACCGTACCATCGGATTAACCACAGATGCCTTCGACAGCTCCGCGCCCGACACATTCAGCATCCAATCCGCCATGCTGCTGCATATCCGCGGCAGATACCAGAGAAAGCAGCTTATGATTTTCCAGGGCGACGACCGTTTCAATCAATTCTCCTGGGAAAGCGAACTCGTCAGCCGGGCGGGCAGGACCGCAACGCAAATACTCCGGGAACAGAACGGCGATTTGACTATCACAGAGCTCGGGCAGAGCACAAAGCAGACTTACAAGCCAAGCTCGGACTCCATTCCCGATATCCTTCTGGACCTTGTCTTCGCCCAAATGCTCGACAGCCGCTATGAGAAAATCATCGTTGACACAATCGATTCCGACGGCCGGACCATCGAGGTCGTGCTTTCACAAACCAGAACAAAAGGTCCCCCGCCCGTGCAACCCCGGCCGAAATACGAGCTGGACGTCCTTTTCCTGGACGACTGGGGCTCTACTGAGAAAGTCTCCCTCGACCCCAAAAGGCAGGTCCTGAAAATACTACTTAAGCAGCGCGGCACATATCTGTTTGAACGCACCAGCGCCCAGGACCTCCTGAGACAATTTCCCGAAGCGGCCGACTATATCAGGCTAAAAAGTACGTTATACGAACCAAATCAACCACAATATTGAAAATCAAATGAGAGGTGTTGTGCTATGGCTGAGCTATATGATTGCATCGTTGTCGGCGCCGGCCCGGCCGGCCTTGCCGCCGCACTATATGCCGCACGCGACAGATTCAAAACCCTTGTGCTCGAAAAATTCTACCCCGGCGGCCAAATCAATAACACCGACAGAATAGAAAACTACCCCGGAATCGAACGCATCGACGGGCCGGCCCTGATTCAGCAAATGCAAAAGCAGGCGGAAAACTTCGGCGCCGAAATAAGGGCCGGCAAAGAAGTCGCCGGCCTGGAGAAACTAAAAGACGGAAACATAGCCGTGCACTGCGACAAGGAAAAATTCGTCGCCAGGGCCGTCATCCTCGCGCCAGGCAGCGACTATCGCAAGCTCGGAATTCCCGGCGAGGACGAGTTCCGCAGCGCCGGCGCAGGCGTCAGCTACTGCGGAACCTGTGACGCACCGTTCTTCAAAGGCAAACAGGTAGTCGCAATAGGAGGCGGAAATACCGCCATCGAGGAAACGCTGCACCTGGCCAACTTCGCCGCTAAAGTCACCCTGATACACAGAAGAGACGAGTTCAGGGCAACCAGAGTACTGACCGAGGAGCTTCTCAAGAAGGTCAACGAAACCGATTCCAATCTGGCCGTCAAATACAGCACCGTGGCCGTCGCTATACAAGGCGAGGGGAAAGTGCAGTCGGTGCGACTAAAGGATGTGAAAACCGGCCGGCAGGAGGACGATCCGTGCGATGGCGTTTTCATCTTCATCGGGATGGTGCCGAACACCGGCTTTCTCAAAGGCTTCGTTGAGCTGACCGACAACGGATTCATCAAGTGCGATTGCGCCTATCTTCGCACAAGCGTACCCGGTGTTTTCGTGGCCGGCGACTGCAGAATCGGGGCCGCCATGCAGCTCGCCACCGCCGCTGGCGACGGCGTCATTGCCGCAATGATGACCAGACAATACTTCAGAGACCCAAAATGGTGGAACCAGCCGGTCAGTGACCTGCTCCAGCCCGGCGGCTGGTAAGCAGCCGAGCGAACCCTCTTTGCCAAACTGTGCGAAAGAGCTTATTCAAAATCTCAGGCAGCATCGGCAACTCACGTTGCCAAAGTACTTCGACAAAGTTCTTAGATAATCACAGCCCCTGTCATTCCCGCGGAAAGCGGGAATCCAGGAATAGAACAGGCTTGAGGCGAAGTCTCAATCAGATTATTTTCTAAAAATATATTCAAGGTAACTTAACGCGGTTATTTATGACCAGAAATACCACGCGCTCAAGAAAGTGTTGTCGAGTTCGAAACAAGGAGCAGCAGGTCATATTTGGTCCTGGCTGAAAAGTAAAGCGGGGGAAGTTGATGCCTGAAATTGCTCTGGCCGCAGTCTGGTATGTCGTCCTGCTTGTCTCTTTCGTCTTTCACGAAGCGGCCCACGGTCTTGCCGCCATGAAGCTGGGCGACCCGACCGCTTACGAGCACGGGCAGGTCACGCTCGACCCCCTGCCCCACATCAGAAAAGAGCCTTTCGGCATGGTCGTAATGCCGATCATTTCGTACGTTCTTGCCGGCTGGATGATTGGATGGGCCAGCACCCCTTATGACCCTTTCTGGGCGCAGAGACACCGACGAAGAGCAGCCTTGATGGCACTTGCCGGACCCGCCGCCAATCTGATTCTCGTATTCACCTCCGCCAAGAAGTGGGAAAGGTCACATAAATAATATCGCGGTATCCAGTTTGCGATTAAGTTCGGGACTTGCCACGCCAGATTTTTTCGGTGGTCGTCTGCACAAAGACATAAAAGACAGGAATCATCAGAACTCCGACAACAGTCGCAACGAGCATTCCGCCGAATACAGCCGTACCCAGACCACGCCTCGAGACAGCGCCGGCGCCGGTGGCAATGACCAGAGGAATCGTGCCGAACACAAAAGACAACGCTGTCATCAGGATGGGGCGGAATCTCACCCTCGAAGCCTCGACGGCGGAATCATATATACTGTCGCCGCTTTCATGATGTTTCTTGGCAAACTCAACGAGCAGAATCGCGGTCTTGCTGGCCAGCCCTATCAACAGAACAATTCCTATCTGCGTATACACATTGTTCTCGAAGCCCCTCGCCCGGGTGAACAGCACCGCTCCGAGCAGGGCTATGGGAACGGCGAAAACGATGGCAAAGGGAATGGTCCAGCTTTCGTATTGTGCCGCAAGGAACAGAAAGGCAAAAACCGCCGCTATCAAAAATATCTTCGGCGCCTGATGCCCCGCCCGAATTTCCTGAAAGCTTATTCCGGACCATTCATATCTGATTGAACCGCCAAGGGTCTCTTTGCATAATTTTTCCATCTCACTTATTGCCTGGCCGGATGTATAAGGCTCGTTTGCAACCCCGCTTATGACGCTGGAGGGATAAAGATTGTAGTGGGTGACAATCTGCGGGCCCACGATATCCCTCACAGACAAAATGGTCCGAAGCGGAATCATATCGCCCTGAACGTTCCTCACTTCAAGACGCTCGATATTCTCAACGGTGCTTCGAAAATCAACGTCGGCCTGCGCAATGACCTTGAACGTTCGGCCGAAAATGTTAAAGTCATTCACATAAGAACTGCCCAGGTACGTGGCAAGCGTATCGAAGACCGACCCCAGAGGAATACCAAGGCTCATGGCCTTTATTCTGTCAACGTCCACATACAACTGAGGAATATTTGCGCGGAAGGTGCTGTTAAGACGGGTAACCACAGGGTTGGAGGCCGCGCGTGACATCAGATTGTTTGCCGAGGATTCGAGATGTGTCAGGCCCGCGCCGCCGCGGTCCTCGAGCTGAAGTTCGAAACCCCCCGTCCTTCCGAGGCCGTGAATGGCCGGAGGCGTAAACGCGAGAATAAAGGCATCGGGTATCGCGAAGAATTGCATTTGCAACCGCTGCACAATTTGAAAAACATTCGAAGAAGCAGTTTTTCTTTTCGACCATGGTTCGAGGTTAACGAAACAGACCGCTCCGTTGGAAATAATCGCCCCGTCAAGCATCGAAAATCCGCTTACGGCAACATAACCCTGCACGCCGGGTGTGTTCCTGAGTATCTCGCCGACCTGCGCCATGACCTTGCGCGTCCTTTCAAGGGTGGCGCCGTCGGGCAGGCGTGCGTTTATGAATATCGAACCTTCATCCTCGTCCGGGATAAAACCGGTGGGCAGAGATCTGTAAACCAGCAGCGCCGCTGCAATCATGATTACGAACACCAGCATTACAAAGAAGGCCTTTCTGACTATTACCGAGACCACCGTCAGATACTTCCGGGTCGTTGCCTTCATTATTCTGTCGATGACTTTGCCGACGCTGCTTTTTCTCTGCGCCGCAGGCCTCAGCAGCAACGCACACAAAGCGGGGCTGAGCGTCAGGGCATTTATCGACGAGAAAAGCATAGCGACGGAAATCGTTATTCCGAACTGCTGGAACAGTCTTCCCGTGATTCCGCCCATGACAATAGTCGGTACAAATACCGCCAGCAGAACAAGCGTTGTCGCCACCACGGGGCCTGTAACCTGCTTCATGGCTTTCATGGCCGCGTCTTTGGCAGACAAAGATTCCTCTTCCATTAACCTGCTCGTGTTTTCCACCACCACGATTGCATCGTCAACCACGATGCCGATCACAAGGATAAGGCCGAACATCGTGAGGGTGTTTATCGACATGCCAAGCGCAAGCATAACCGCAAACGTACCGATTAACGAAACCGGAATGGTAATGGCAGGTATTAACGTCGCCCTCCAGTCTCCCAGAAAAATATAGACGGTCAATATTACCAGCAGCGCAGTGAACCCGAGGGTGATTAGAATTTCCTCGATGGCTATTCTGATAAACGTGGTCGGGTTATATGGTATGCGGTATTCGAGACCCTCGGGAAAATCCTTCGACAGCTCATCGAGGCCCTCTTTTATTCCCTTCGCAACGGCCAGGGCGTTGGTTCCCGGCGTCTGAAAGATACCCATTGCCACCGACGGCCGGCCGTTGAGTGTCACATTCCAGTAATATGCCTCAGCACCAAGCTCGATTCTGGCAACGTCCTTGAGCCTGAGTATCCTCCCGTCAGGAGAGGCTTTAAGAATGATGTCCCCGAACTCCTCTGCGGTGCTTAATCTGCCGAGAGTCTGGATGGTGTATTGAAACTGCTGGTCTTCCGCACTGGGCATGGAACCGAGCTGCCCGGCGGTCACCTGGATGTTTTGTGTGCGAATCGCCGTCAGAACATCATCAGTTGTGAGATTGCGCGCCTTCAGTTTGTCCGGGTTCAGCCAGATGCGCATGGCAAAATCCTTCGAACCGAACACGATGATGTTTCCCACCCCCGGCACCCTTGAAAGAGCGTCCTTCATCCGAAGGTTGATATAATTACCCATGTAGGTTTCATCATAACGCCCGTCAGGAGATATAAGGCTGGCCACGAGAGTAATATTGGGCGATTGTTTCTGGGTGGTAATTCCCTGCCTCAACACTTCCTCGGGCAGTGTTCCCTCGGCCATCGCCACACGATTCTGAACCAGAACCGTAGCGATATCGACATCCGTACCAACCTCAAAGGTCACGGTCAACTGCATTCGTCCGTCGTTGCTGCTGCTCGAGGACATATAAAGCATTTTGTCAATGCCGTTGATGGCCTCCTCGAGCGGCGTCGCCACAGTATCGGCAACAACCTCGGCGTTGGCCCCCGGATAAACGGCGTTAACAACAACCGTAGGCGGTGTGATGTCCGGGGTCTTTTCAACCGGCAAGAGCGGTACGGAAATCAATCCTATAAGCACGATAACAATCGAAATCACGCCTGCGAAGATCGGACGATTTATAAAAAATCCACTAAACATAAGCTTTACCACACCCTTGAGTTACAGGAGCCGAAAATACCTGAAATGTTACCGTTTATCAGCGCTTCCAGATCCCGCCAACGATGCCGGCTGATCCTTCCCGCCCTCAGGCACCGGGGTAACTTTAGCGCCCGGTCTTGCAAACAGAAACCCGCTTACAATATACCGCTGGTCGGAACTGATGCCCGAGTCAATTACTCTCATAACACCGACTTTCCTGCCGAGCTTAACATACTGATGATGCACCACATCGTTTGGGTCCACCGTGAGAACGTATTTGCCGCCGATATCGGAATTCACGGCCCGCTCTTCAATAAGTATGGCGTCTCGTTTTATGCCGGCAGGCACGCGAACTTTCACGAACATCCCGGGAAATAAAGTTTTTTCGGTATTGGGTACCTGCCCGCGAATGACTATTGTGCCCGTCCCGGCATCGACCTTGGTATCGATGTAGTCGAGAAAACCCTCGTATGGGTAATCTTCCCCGCCTGCAAAGCCGATTTGAAACCGGGCTTTTTCCACCTTGTCTTCCGTAATACCATGCCGAATGAAATATTGCTGAAGGATATTCTCACTGACATTGAAGTACACGTACATGGGCTGCATCCTCACAACCGTGGCAAGCAGCGTCTGCCCGCCGGCGCCGACAAGGTTGCCCGGATCGACAAGCCTTCTGCTGACCCTGCCGCTGATAGGACTTTGAATCCGCGTGTAGCTCAAATTCAGATTGGCATCATTGAGCTGCGCGGTCGCCGCCATGACTTGCGCCTTGGCCTTGTCGAGGTCCGCCTTTTTTGTGCTCAGATCCTGCTGGCTGATGGCATTGGTCTTGATCGCCGTCAGGGCCCGTTGATAATCCTGTTCCGCTCTGGCCAATTCCGCCTGGCTCGAGAGAAGCTGGGCCTGCGCCTGGTCCCGTTTGGCAATGTACTCATTCGGCTCTATCGTAAACAAAAGGTCGCCTTTATCCACATACTCCCCGTCCACAAAATCCATTGTCGCCAGGAATCCTTCAACGCGGGCCCTGATCTCCACTTCTTCCGTGGCGGCGGTATTGCCCGTGAACTCGTAAGATTCTTCCACGTCCTGCACCTTCGGCATTTGCACCGGAACCGGTGGAGCACCACCCATCGCACCCTGCGGCGCCTGTTTCGGATTCGAATAAACCTTGCGCCAAACAACCAGTGCTATGGCCGCTATAATCAGAACCCCCACAATATAGGCAACTTTCTTTCCCATAGAAATACGGAACCTTTCAGGCAGTTATCTCACGATAATATTTTTCATGTATCCGACCGTTTTCATTTGGTGTCATTTTGCACGTTTGCCGGCGTATCGCCCGCGGGGGCGTTCCGCCAGCCCGCACCGAACGCCTTGTAGATCTGAACAAGGTCGCGAAGCATCGAGCCATTGCTTGAAGCGAGCTTGTCCTGCTGTACAAACAGAGTTCGCTGGGTGTCGAGGACATTTTGAAAATCGGTAAGCCCGCTCTTATACAGACTTTCGACCAGCTCAACGGCACGAAGCGCCGCCTTTGCCGAATCTTCGAGTGAGCCGTTACGTTCTTTTTCCCGGACGTACGCGTACATTGCGTTGTGGACGTCTTCGACCGCAGAGAGGACGGTATTTTCCCAGTTGGCCAGCAGTTCGGCTGTAGTTGCCTCTTCCACTTTTATAGTATTTCTTATCCTGTTGCCATCGAATATATTCCACCGCAGCCCCGGCCCGAACGCATAGCCCTTGTTGTTTATATTTCCCAGGCCGCGGAATTTCACAGACTCTATGTTGAAAGAGCCGGAAAGCTGCAATGCCGGATAAAGGTCGGCCTTTGCGATACCAATTCTGGCGCTCTGTGCCGCAAGCTGACGCTCCGCCCTGCGAATATCAGGGCGAAGCCGCAACAGATCGACAGGCAGGCCGACCGTAATATTGTCTTTTACCACAGCCGGGAGTTTACCGGGACCCAATTCACCCTTCAGCTTGCCGGGCAATTCTCCGATCAGTACCGAAAGACCGTTCAGCGAAGCTTCCTCTGCGATCAGCAGAGTCGGTAACTGGGACTTCGTATCGGCAAGGTTCAGCTCGGCCTGGCGAACGTCCAATTCGCCGACCATCTCAGCCTGATAGAGATTCCTGGTCAGTTCCAGCGTCCTGAGCTGTATCTGGATATTGCTGTTGAGATACTCGATCCTCGCCTGGACGGTGCGAAGATCTATGTAGTTGCTGCAGACATCCGCAAGCAAAGTCACCATGACATCGCGGCAATCCTCGATAGAGGCCTGATAAGATGCCTGCGAAGACTGCACGGAGCGCTTGATCCTGCCGAAAAGATCGATTTCCCAGAGAAAGTCCAGGCCGGACGAATAAATGTCTATGGGTTCTTCCGGCGCGGGGAACTGCAGTGCCCTGAACAGCGAACGCGTGTAGGAGCCCGTCGCATCTATGGTTGGATAATACTGACCGCCGGCAAAATCCCGAATCGCCCTCGATGCCTCGACCCGATAGACCGCCGCCCTGACATCACGATTGTTCTGAACGGCCCGCTCAACCAGTTTATCAAGGTCTTCATCCGCGAAAATATTCCACCATCCCTCATTACTATTTTGATCGGTAATGGTTGAAAATTCGGAACCTTGAGGCCACTGCTGCGGCATCTCCATTTCGGGCGGCACGTAATTGGGGCCGACCGTGCAGCCGGTAATGAGGCAAACTACACCAAGCACTAATGAAGTGCTTGCAGGAATGCCGTTATTTACATTCGATGTGGTACTTTTCATTTACCAGGGTTTTCCCAATAAGTTGACTCTGCCTGTACGTATTGCCACAATTCCTTTTCATAAGAGTAACTGCCTCGTATCCGCACTGCAGCGGCCGCAAGGCACGCGGACCAGTATGCGGCAGGGCCCGAACCGAATGGGCCGCTCGCAGCCCCCTGACATTCGCAAGCGGCTGATACCGGGCCGCCCGTAAGAGCCGGCCACGGCATCCAAAGGGACGCCGCTGACGAATGCTTCGTCCGTTACATTATTATAACTCAATCCAGAACGAAGTCCACTACGATTGTCGCCGCTCCGGACTGCTCTGGATGCAACCATGATTTTGTGATGACGAACCTTCAGAGAGAAATCCTCGAGTGAGGCGCCATCGCTCATTTCACCTCCGGCGACGCATTCGGATTCAAAGGATTTGTCCGCACCGCAAGTGAAAAAAGGTACGGATAATCGTTCTTCAAATGCTCCATGTAAGAGACCCACTCGCGCAGCAGCAACCGGTCGGCCCTCTTTATGTCCCCGGCCAAATGGTTGTAATCGGAATGCGGGAGGCCTGCGACTGTCTTTCTGTGGGATAACTCCTCCGCCAGATGAAACACCGCCCACAATAACTCCGTAAACCGCTCGTGCTCGAGCAAATTCGGGTTCTCCAAGAGCCTCAGCAGAAAGCCCCTTTCGGCAATCAGAAAATCACGCAGACTCGCAAGGTCGCCCGCCTGACTGTCGATTACCGGATCTCGCCTGCTCAAAGCCGCCGCAACCTCGGAAAAACGTTCGGCCGACCACTCAGCATCTATCAACAAATCTTTGCTAAGCGCCTTACCACCCCCATCAAACCCCGCAAAGTACCCCAACAAAGGCGTCCCAACCTCGCTGAAAAAGGCGCCTATCACCATATTCAATTTCTTGCGCAGCGCGCGCCTCTCCCTCTCACTCAAGACCTGGTGAATAATCAGCGTCACCAACAGAACCTCGATAAACACAAAAGCTATATCGCCCAACAGATAAATGAATATATGGTGCGCATCCCGAAATATCGCAAAGTGAAGCGAGTAAAAGAAGACCGACAGCAGCACCAAAAACACACCGAAAAGAATTCTCTGGACCGAACTCCCGTCTTTTTTCATGACCTTTTGCCCCCGGATTTCCTCTAATGGGCTTTATATCACAATTTATATCTGCCCATCCACCCTAATATAGCCCCAATCACAGCATCTTTCAAGAACAGACACAAAAGTATTGATAAAAGCAGCAAACCGCAATATCTTGTTGTGTGAAAACAAAATAAGCAGTTAAAGAGGACAAAAATGGATAAAGACAAAGACCGGTACACCAGTCCCCTCGTGGAACGCAACGCCTCCGAGGAAATGGCCGAGCTGTTCGGCGCACAGAAGAAATTCAGCACCTGGCGCCGACTCTGGCTCGAACTGGCAAAAGCCCAAAAGAAACTCGGCCTCGATATCAAGCAAACGCAGATCAAGCAGATGGCGCAGCACCTCGATGACATCGATTTCAAAAAGGCCGCCGCCTATGAAAAGAAATTTCGCCACGACGTCATGGCCCACATACACACCTTCGGCGAGGTCGCGCCCAAGGCCGCTCCGATTATCCACCTCGGCGCAACAAGCTGCTTCGTCGGCGACAATACAGACCTCATTATCATGCGAGAAGCACTGCGCTTGACAGCCGGCAAGCTGGCCGCCGTGATAAACCTCCTCGCAGGGTTCGCAAAGAAGCACCGTTCACTACCCGCGCTCGGCTTCACGCACTATCAACCGGCACAACTGACCACCGTCGGCAAACGCGCCGCACTCTGGTGCTATGAGTTCGTAATCGACCTCGGGGAAATCGAGCATCGACTTGACAGCCTGCCCTTCAGGGGAGTCAAAGGCACCACAGGAACGCAGGCCTCTTTCCTGGCCCTGTTCAACGGCAGCCACAACAAGGTCAGGCAGCTCGACAAGGCCGTCGCGGCCGCCTTCGGCTTCAAAAATACCTGCGCCGTCACCGGCCAAACCTACCAGCGAAAAATCGATACCCTCGTCGTGAACAGTCTGGCCTCGATTGCCCAGTCCGCACATAAAATGTGCAACGACCTCCGCCTGCTGGCCAACCTCAAGGAAATCGAAGAGCCCTTCGAAAAATCGCAGGTCGGCTCCTCCGCAATGGCCTACAAGAGAAACCCCATGCGGGCGGAAAGAGTCACCGCCCTGAGCAGACTTGTGCTCAGCCTCGCCTCCAGCCCCGCCATGACCGCTTCGGAACAATGGCTCGAAAGAACCCTCGACGATTCCGCTAACAGAAGAATCGTCATACCCGAAGCATTCCTGGCCGTTGACGGCATCCTCGAAATCCTCGTCAACGTCCTCGATGGCTTGGTTGTTTATCCCAAAGTAATAGCCGCCCACCTCGCCGCGGAGCTTCCCTTTATGGCCAGCGAAAACATCCTCATGGCCGCCGTAAAGGCCGGCGGAAACCGACAAGAGCTCCACGAGAAAATCAGGCTGCACTCCCAGGCCGCTGCTATCCAGGTAAAGCAATTCGGCAGGCCAAACGACCTCATCGCCCGACTAAAAGCCGACGTCGCCTTTAAGAAGGTAAATTTCAAACAAGTGTTACACCCAAAACACTACATCGGCCGTGCGCCGCAGCAGGTGGATGAGTTTATCAGCACCATCGTAACCCCGATCCGCAGAAAATATCGAAAACAATTGAACATGAAAGTCGATCTCACAGTCTAAAGGAATTGTACGCTGTGACCAGAGAAGAACTAATACGACGCATCAAAGAAACCGCCTATCTCGAAGGTGACTTCACCCTGCGAAGCGGCAAGAAAAGCAGGTACTACCTCGACAAGTACCTCTTCGAGACCTGCCCAGACATACTCAAGGCCCTTGGCGCCGAATTCGCCGGACATCTGACCGACGATGTCACCGTGATAGCCGGCGCAGAATTAGGCGGCGTGGCCCTGGCCGCCGCTACCGCCATGCAAACCGGCAAGAACTGGATAATCGTCCGCAACAGCAAAAAAGGCTACGGCACCGGAAAATTGATCGAGGGCGTACTGAATAAAGGCGATGTCGTCCTTCTCGTGGAAGACATCGCCACCACCGGCGGACAGGTACTCGAAGCCGCAAAGGTCATCACCGACGCCGGCGCTACCGTCAAAAAAATCGTCTGCGTCATCGACCGAAAGCAGGGCGCCGAAGAAAACATCACCGCCGCCGGCTACAAGTTCGAATCCATCCTCACAAAAGACGACCTCGGAATAAAAGACCAGCAGTGACCAAAGCAAGCCACTCACAAGAACGCATCAATCCTTGCCGGCGAGGCTGTCGAGTCCCCCGCTGAGAATCGCCAGCCGGATATCGCAGCCCTCCTCGTCCTGCATCCCCGCCGGGCAGCAGAACATAAAGTACAGCTCGTCGCCGACCTTCGAAATCTCGGCGTCCTCCGTTTCGGTCAGTTGCGTGTTCTGCGCCTTCCAGTGCCGCAGGTCCCTGCTCGTAGCATAGGCGCTCCGCTGCGGCCCCCCATCAAAGCCGTAGTACATATACCACGTGTCACCCTCGCCGAATACGTGAGTGTACCGGTGCCCGGGCCGCTCACCCTCTATCCGCAGCGCCGCGGCATTCTCAAAATCAAAGTCCGTCTCATTCGGCGACACAGCCAGCCGCAGCCGCTCCGCGTCCCTGAAGCGCCTGTCCCAATAATAGATATAATACCGCTGGCTCTCTTTGTCGTGCACAACGTGCATGTCCGCCATCTCCCCGCCCGGAAAATTGCTTATCTTTCCCTTTTTCTCGAAGTGCACGCCGTCCCTCGAAACCGCGTACCCGCATTGAAAGTCCCCGTGGTTCTTCTTTTCGCCTCCGTACCACATCTTGAAAACGCCATCCTCGTAAATAACAAACGGGTCCCACGTCGCCCCCTCATCCCACTCGCCCGCTCCTCCCGGCCGAAGGACAGGATTCGCGGCGTCCTTCACCCAGTGCAGCCCATCGCTCGAAGTCGCATGTCCAATCTGCAAATCACCGCAGCCCGTCCGCCCCCCTTCGTAGTACAAATGAAACGTGTCCCCCACCCTCACCACCGTCATCGACATCACCGCCCACGAATCCCACTCGCCGGCCTTGCCCGGCTGGATAATAGGATTCCCCGCATACTCCTTCCATCCGCTCCTTCCCGCCAGAGCCTTCCATTGATCGCCAATGTCGCCACTTGCAGCGCGTCGGCTCGTACAACCAGCCAAAAATCCAAACAGCGCCACACCTATCCATGTCCTTGTTCCCATTGCTCGTTTCGCCTCTCTGTCAACAGTCAAAAAAACGCTTCCCGGTCCCCGGCACGCTGCCGAGACCGCCCACCCGACCACAATAGCATGTTCGCAACCGGATAGCAACTCGCCGTCGTCTCCGGCAAATCCCTTGCACACTCAGCTTTGATCCATTAGCATTCATACAGAGATTAATCCCCGGTAACACGTGAAAAAACAAGTACCTGCAGGAGAAGTATTATGAAATACGTCCACAGCATAAGTAGCACCATCTTTGTTCCACTTATCTTGATTGTGTCATTGCCGTTTATGGCCTGCGCTGATGAAGACGCACAGTTCGAGCAGATTGACCGATCCTATTACGAAACCGATGTGAACAGTCTGATCAACATTGGCAGCGCCGCCGATATTGCCGCCAGGCGTCAGGCTCTCATCCGGTACATTTGGGGCGGCAAAGGATTCCCCGCCCAAAAGCTGCCCGCGGAGGTGAAGCAAGATATAAAGGATGAGCGGTATGCCGAGCTTTTCAACGCCGGCCTCAGACAGATTGACAGGATAACCGTCAATATGGATTACGGGCTGGAATCGGTCATTTATCACTTCATTCCCAAAACGCCCAATAACAAATTGATTATCTACCACCAGGGACACCGGGGCGACTTCATCCAGGGCATCGATACGATCAGGGCCTTCATCGAGAAAGGCTGCGCCGTCATGGCGATTTCAATGCCTCTGCTCGGAATGAACAATCAGCCGGTAGTTAATCTTGACGGGGTCGGCAGATTCCACATCACCAAGCACGAACACCTGAAACTGCTCAAGAACCCCATCAGCTTCTTTGTCGAGCCGATAGCCGTAGCCATCAATTACGCCGACAAGTTCAAATACGACCGGATAAGTATGATCGGAATTTCGGGCGGCGGCTGGACCACCACTCTCTACGCCGCCATCGACCCGAGAATCAAGAACAGCTATCCGGTCGCCGGCAGCCTGCCCATCTATTTGAGGTCTGACTCACAAAGGGATTGGGGCGACTACGAGCAGACCCTGCCGGACCTATACCACACCGCCAACTACCTCGAACTCTATGTAATGGGCTCATACGGCACCGGCCGGCACCAGATCCAGATATTGAACAAGTACGACTCGTGCTGCTTCGCGGGAATAAAGTATCGAACCTACGAAAAGGTCGTCAGGGACATAGTTGCCGGCCTCGGCGAAGGAAATTTCGAGGTATCCCTTGACGACACCCATAAAGAGCACAAAATATCCGACGAAGCACTGAAAGTTGTCTTCGTGCATGAAGGACTCTGAGGTTCCGCTCCAGTGGCGCCAATTCGACCAAGGCGAAGGATCCAGGGGGCAGACAACCTGTTTCTAATTCAAGGGCCTGAATATCCTCGCCTTCGGACATTCCAACAGGCCGCCCCGATTGCACAAAAGCATTCTGACGACGGCGCGGGACCCTTCAACAGCGCACCTGCCGGCTACATGGCACCCTCTCGGCAACTACATATTCTGCAAAGAACTTGGCAGGCCGCGATGAGTCCTTGTCTAAACCCTTTCTCCGAAAGGAGTTAGACGCCCACAAAAATTCCGAAAAATTCTGATATATCGCATTGACAGCTACCTTGCAATGCCATATACTGAAATTATGGACAACCGATTTTTCGACAATTGGGCCACACAGCTACGTAAGGGAATGCTCGAATTGTGCATACTAAACGCCATCAAAGGCACCACCCTCTACGGCTATGACATCGTCAGAAAACTCCGCGACATCAACGGCCTGGTGATCAGCGAAGGAACCATTTACCCAATCCTGAGCCGACTGAAGCGCGAGGGCTTCGTCCGCACCACAATCAGGGAATCCACCGAAGGCCCCGCGCGAAAATACTACGAACTTACCGCCAAAGGCGAAAAAACCTTGAGCCCGATGAACCATTACTGGCACGACATAAAAAGCGGAACCGATTCCCTCACAGGAGGCTAAAGCCATGGTCAGCCTGAGCGAAAACGCGAAGAACCGTTTCGACGATTACCTAAAAGAAGTTCGCGACTCCCTCCGCGACTGTACGACCGTCGATGCCGACGAAATAGAACAGAACATCATAGACCACATACAAAATGAGCTTTCCGGCGTTGCCGAACCCGTTGCCCTCGACGACCTTGACCCGGTTCTCAAAAAACTCGGGAGCCCCGCCCAATGGGTCCCCGACGATGAAAAAACCGATAGCGCAAGATTGACCCAATCGAGAGTGCTGACATATATCTCATTCGCTCTGACCGCGGCCTTTGTCCTTATGTCCATGCCCCGCACACTCGCCGTACTGCTCTGGCGTCCGATTCTCGAAACATTGATAGTCTTTCCGGGAAATCTGCTGCTCCCTGCCTTCATTCTCGCGCGGCTCGCGCTGGCCGGAGTATGGACCACCAAAGACCTCGGCCGGCAAAGATGGCTCGCCTATCCTCCCTTGATCCTTGCGTACATCTCGATATTGTGGCGAATCCTTTTTCTGCCGGCGCTAATCATTTCCGTCTTTTATCTGCCTCGTTACTGGTCTTACCTGAAAGTGATTGAGGCGGGCGGGCAAATTCAAGGGTACGACACATTTGCAGTTGCCACGATAACTGCTTCCGTCGGTGTGTGGTGGATTGCCCTGGGCACAATTCTGCTCCGACAGCCAAAGCTGCTGCATGTCATATTCAGACCCTTCGCAAACTGGTTCAATCGTAAGTGGGCCGCCGTCCTGCTCTGCATCGGGCTTGCAATGGCCATTTGCTCTTTGGCCTTACGCTTCTTATTGTCGTAACGGACGCCTTATTCGGAAAGACCTTCCACCAGCGAAATGATTCTTTTTGCGATGGCGTCCTTAGAGGCGTTTTTCGCGCTGACCCACTCGGAGCCACGTCCCTTAATCTCAACCGTTGACTTCTCGGCGCCGATGGCAGCGACGCTGTTGGCGATTATCATATCGAGGTTCTTTTCTCTCAATTTCTGTTCGGCTCTTTCCCTAAGGTTCTTATCTTCCAATGCAAAACCCACAACAATTTGCCTCTTGCCTTTTGCCGGTTTACTCTCTATCCTCTTATGTGCCCCCGCCCACCTGAGAATATCCGCTGTTGGTTTCAATCTGAGAGTCAGCGACTTGCCTGCCCTCTTGATTTTGCTTTTCGCCTGCCTGGCCGGCGTATAATCAGAAACGGCCGCGGCCATTATCAGGCAATCGCACCGCGCAAAATGCTTCCTGACCGCGGCGAACATCTCAGCCGCACTCTCGACTTTGATGATCTTGCCCCCGCTCGGCGGCCTTTCCGTGGTCGGCGCCGCTATGAGTGTCACCTTGTGGCCCGCCCTGAGCGCCGCCCGCGCAAGCGCAAAACCCATTTTGCCGCTGCTTGCGTTGGAAATAAAACGCACCGGGTCGAGGTATTCCCGCGTTCCACCCGCTGTGATTAGAAATCGCATTTGTTAAACCCGAATATCGAATCTCGAAATCCGAAACAAACAAAAAATCCAAAGTGCTCAAGTCTTGAAAGCAAGCGTTTTGGTAATTTGAATTTCAGTCGCCGAATATTGTTGCCGCCGTGAGGCGTCCTGCGGAGGATTCAGGAGTTCGTGCTTCGTGCTTTCTTAATCCGCGAAGCGATTTTCCCAATCGCCTCCAGAATATCCTGCGGCTCAAACATCCTGCCGATACCTTCCACACCGCAGGCCAGCCGGCCCCTTTCGGGCCCCATCACCTCAAGACCCATCTTCTTAATCGCCGCCACATTGCGCCGCACCGCCGGATTCGCCCACATGTCACTGTTCATCGCCGGTGCAACAAGCGTCGGCTTAGACCAGCACGTGCAAAGAACCGTACTCAGCAGATCATCACAGATGCCGTTCGCAACCTTGCCTATGATATTCGCCGTCGCCGGAACCACCGCCACGACATCCGCCCACTGGGCCAGCGCCACGTGCCCGATTTTGTAATCCTCCTCCGCGGCCCACAAATCCGTATAGACCGCCGACCCCGTCACCGCCTCGAAGCTCTTCGGCCCCACCAGGCGGCAGGCGCTATCCGTCATCACCGTCCTCACCTTCGCGCCGCCAGCGGTCAGGTTGCTTGCCAAATCAACCGCCTTGAAGGCCGCAACGCCTCCGCTCACCCCCAGCAGAACATTCAATCCTTCGATATGTGACTTGCTCCTGGCCATCAAAAGCCCTACTTCGCCGAGCCGGGTCGGTCAATGTCACTGGCATCATAGTCAATCGAAATCTTGTCCTGCAGAATCTCCTGCACGACTATCTCAAGCTGCGTCCTGCCCTGCGTGTCCTCTATCAAAGGACGCGCACCCTGCAGCAGCTCGCCGAGCCGCTTCTGAATAAGCGCCGTCAGCTTGAATCTCCCCCCGACCTTGTTAACTATCTCTATACTCTTAAGCTCCTCTATCATTCTTTATTCTCCAAAGCTATCCTCAATAATCTGTATCACTTCACTTACCGCCTGTTCCAGTTCGTCGTTTATCACCATGTGCTGGTAATGCTGCCACGCCGCTGCAATCTCTCTGCCCGCTTCGTCCAGCCTTTCTTCCGCTGCTTCCTCGTCTTCCCTGCCCCGGCCGCTCAGACGCTCCGCCAGCTCGCGCTGGGTCGGCGGCAAAATGAAAATCATCACCGCATCCGGGTATTTCACCTTCGCCTGCCTGGCGCCCTGAACGTCAATCTCCAAAATAACAATCTTGCCCGCGGCCAACGCCTCGTCAACCTTGTCTTTCGGCGTACCGTAGAAATTCCCGAACACCTCCGCATACTCAAGCAAGAGCCCCTTGTTTATCCGCTCCCGGAACTGGGCGTCGGATATGAACCAGTAATCCTCGCCGTCAACCTCGCTGTCGGATTTGGGCCGGGTGGTAACCGAGACGCTCAGATAAACGTCGCTCTTGCGCCTTACCACCTCTTTGCAGATCGTGCTCTTGCCCACACCCGACGGACCGCTTATTATCACTACCTTACCTCGTTCCTGACCTTGCTTGTCCATAACCTCTATCATCTCATAAAGACTCTCATTACAAGCAGCGAAACCCGCCCCGCGCACAGCAAAATGACCGCAGCCGACCGCGACAATCTCACACTATAGCCAAAGCCAAGCCTCTTTTTTCTTACTGGCGCCAAACTACCACTAAACTCATTAGTGTACCCTCCAATCTCCAACAATTCAAATCTAATTTCTCCGTGCCCTGTCCTTCCGGCGAAACCCGGCCCCGCGAATGATAGGTGCCGGTAAGCCCGGCCCCTCCCAGATACTCCTATAACGCGATGTCTGTAAAGGTCCCCAAGGTGTTGGGGCAGGTATGGGAGTATAAGTACTAATTATGCAATTGGTGGTTTTTGAGGAAAAAACTAATTTTGCTGAAAAAAGTGTCGGCTGGCGGGCTGAAAATTGGGGCAAGTAGGGGGGTGGTTCGTTTTTGGGCGAAAAATGGGGGTCAAAATTGACCGAAATTGAACGGTTTTGAGCGCTTTTTGCGCGCTTTTGAGCGGAAACTGACCGAAATTGAACGGTTTCGAACGGCTTTTGCGCGTTTGGATTCTGAAGATGTTATAAGCGCAGCTTATATATAGTCGCTGGTATCTGGCAAGACAAAGGAAATCAGGAGAACAGGGAATCAGGATGTGGGGATCAGGAGAGCAGGATATCAGGGGAGGTGAATCAGTGGTTCGTGGCTCGTGAAGCGTGGAGGGTATAGCGTAGAGCGGCCCCGGTTAGAAATCCTCCATAGGGGAGGCAGCCGTGCGACTGGATCCCTGCTTAGGCAGCGACAGCGTGGCGGCTTATTTCTAACGGGGTAAACCCGCCTACGGCGGACAAGCGGTGAATTTTGTTTGACTGTTGGGCGGGTATGTCTATAATTGGGGCAGCGACCAGGGATATTGGCCACCGAGAGCACACAGGGCACAGAGGGTTTGCCGGACTTTGGGGACTTGGCGTTGGGTTTCTCGACGCGAGGCATCTGCGGTCCCTCAGCCGGCGTCCCCGGGGCCATTTGGTAATGGCTGGCATAGGTTATGCAGGCCGGCAAACAGGGAACTTGACGAGATAGGAAAAAAATTGGTTTTTCGGCAAATTTTTAATCAACATTTGCAGGGTGAGAGACGCCTTTGTTGTAGATGGGTAGATGAGTCAATGGGTAAATGGCGAAATATGAGACCTGTCCTGCCTGCCCGCCGTAGCTTTAGCGAAGGGGGGGAGCGCAGTCGAAGGATATGAAACTGTTTGGCCGCAATTGCAGGGTTTGTGGTATTTTGGGCTAACAACGCGGGCTCACAACTGGGGCGGCAGATAATTCGTGATTGCTGAATAGTGATTAGTGAATTGTATTTGCTGAATAATGTCTGAGGCGCCTTTCTATGGAATCATCCAGCTTACAAGAATTAGAACAAATTCCCGGCGTTCGTAAAACTATTGCCCGGGATATTGGGAGAACTGGAAGGATAACCAATAACTAACTGCTAACGGGGAGGAAAAAGCAACCGAAGCGGCGGCTAAATTGCCAAAAAAAATGTTTTATATTATTGTGTTGTGCATAAAAATCAGGAAGGGTTACGTTCATAATGGCAGTTTCATTATACCAGCGCGTTGCTTTACTAAATCGTGAACTCCTCCGCATGGTGGACTTCACATTTCCATTCTGGAACGGCGGTGCACGATTCTGGCTCGAGCATCGAGGACCAGCTCTCGCACGCGCTATCGCTGACGCACCCGGATTGAAGCTATGGGTTCAAGCTCCGCCACTTGTTAACCTTGATCCCTTCCTCAAGACATGCACACTTTTTGCAGATCACGTTGTTGTTGGCCATTGTGGCCCAATGCCACCATACCATCTTGGACTGCTATTCCCATGGCACTTTGGAGCAGATCAGACTTGGATTCCACCCAACCCCCAAGAATCAGCTAAAAGGAATGGTAAAGCAATCATGTACCAATTACGGTGCGATGCTGTACGTCGGCCCCTACCGCCAATAGCTAAACAATGCCTTTTAGGTCGCCTGAGGGACCCAATGAGCCTAGTACTTCATAACATTTGAATATGTGGGTACAATTTCTTCAACTTAACTCTTGCGTCGTCGGTTGTAAACTGCCAGTCCACAGCTTTCTGATTGGCATTTCGTTTACGATACCATGCCTTTGCT
>Ga0307380_10000282_pt1 | contig 85551 bp, 86 predicted proteins | sample UN3MG_FD_202239 | JGI IMG/M metagenome (GOLD analysis project Ga0307380, IMG submission 202239) | Soil microbial communities from Risofladan, Vaasa, Finland - UN-3 | ecosystem: Environmental > Terrestrial > Soil > Coastal area > Acid sulfate soil | place: Finland: Risofladan, Vaasa | collected...
CCCCCCGTCGCTCCGGCCCCCGCCCCCCGACGTCCCGCGGCCGATCACCCTTGGCGCCAGCCCTTCCAGAAAAAGCGGACATTCCTACTTTGCGGGAAAGAGGACATTTCTACTTTGCGTTGACAGGAACGGCGGATTTCGCTTGCGGCGGCCGCGCGTGCGGCGTCTAGTGGGTAGGGGCACGTCCAGCAACCCAGGAAAAGGAGACTGCGATGGGAAACGAGATGGAATCCGCGGGAGCAGCCGGCAGCGTGATCGCCTGCGTCTTTTTCGCTGTTTTCGGACTCGTGGGCATCGCCGCATTCGCCTTCTGGCTCTGGATGCTGATTGACTGCGCGACGAAATGCCCGATCGCCGACAACAAGAAACTCATCTGGGTCCTTGTGATCATCTTCACGCACGCCGTCGGGGCGATCATCTACTACTTCGTGCAGCGTCCGAAGAATCCGGCGGCCGAGACGCCGCCGACAAGCGGACCGCCGCCGACCGTCTGACGCGGAAGAGCCGCACGACGCCTATACGCCGCGCGCGGGGCTCGCCTTGCCCCGCGCGCGGTTTCTTTGCGCGCAGCGGCGCCCGCCACTCTACAATTTCCCTTGCAGGTGCGCACTCAAGAGAGTATGGGCAAGCCGAAGGCGGGCGGCCGTTGAAAACCTATCGGCAACCGTTCCATTGGATGGCAAGGGGGAAACCATGATCTTCGAGCGTGCGGGCCGCATCGCCATGAAAAAACTCGGCGAACCCGTGGAACCCAAACCGGGAACCCAGAAGAGCGCGAGGCGATGGCGCTGGGCGGGCGCGGGCGTCTTGGTCGCCGCGGTGGGAGTGCTGATCGCCTATCAGGCCGTCCGTATCAACAACCTCTCTGCCCAGGTCGCCTTGTTCACCAAGATCCGGCGGCAGGAGATTGATTACGTCCAGGCGATGACGGAGCGCACTTTTACGCTCAAGCCCACCAACGGGATGGTGTTCCACCAATGCGACGGGAACAAGGCTCTCCTGGAACCGGTGGATGAATTGATCCTGCCCCTCCGGTGGATCTACAGTGTCAACCGCAGCAACCACTGGGTCAGCGAATTCGCCTACTACACCGACGCGGGTCGGCTGGGCGCCGTGGACGTCTCAGCCATGCATAACGACAAAGCGGACTACCTTGAAACGCACGATCGGGTGGCGTGGGAACTCTTGAGCCAGGTGACCGCTCAGGACAAGGGCTGGTTCGCCCGGGGGTCGCTCCGCTTGTTCCGCAGTCCGGTGTCGGTGGTCTACGGCCAACATGCGGCCGGGATGTTGACGCTTATCGCCTATAGGGACCGCGAAGACCCCGACTGCGTCCTCGTTGACTACGTGTTCCATCTGTCGGCGTGTCCGGCGCGGGGCGGGGGAGTGTCGGAAATCAACTCGCAAAACGTCTCCTTCTTCCGCCCGGCCTGTCCGCCCCGGCAGTGAGACACAGGCCGGCTGGTCGGTAGGAACACCTCAAAACTCCTCCCGCCCGGGAACGATGACGTGGCAGGGCGGCAAAGCCCGCAGGAACGCCTGGCCGTAGCGCTTCCGCAGGACCCGCGAGTCCAGCACCACCACCATTCCCTCGTCGTCTTTGGTGCGGATGAGCCGGCCGAACCCCTGCTTGAATCGCAGGATCGCCTCGGGCAACTGGAACTCCAGAAACGGGTTGCCGCCGGACGCGCGGATCGCCTCGATGCGTGCAGCGACGAGCGGGCGGTCGGGCACCGCGAACGGCAGGCGCGTCAGGATGACATTCGAGAGGGCCGCACCCGGCACATCCACGCCCTGCCAGAACGTGGAGGTCCCGAAAAGGACGGCGTGGCGGTCGCGGCGGAACTCTTCGAGCATCTTCCCTCGCGGCAAATCGCCGCCCTGGACCAGCATCCGCCAGCCGCGCTTCGCCACGTGGTCCCCCAGCGCCCGCGCCGCGCGGGAGAGCATATCGTAGGACGTGAAGAGGACGAACGCGCGGCCCTCGGAGAGGTCGAGATACCGCTCGATGGCGCGGCAAGCGGCGTCAAAGTACGCGGGGTCGGTCGGCTCCGGCAGGTCGGCCTCCAGGTAGAGGCGCACCTTCGCTTCATAATCGAACGGCGAGCCGACCCAAAGCGTGTCGCACTCCGCCAGGCCCAGCCGGCCGCGAAGATAGGCGAACTCGTCGTTCGGCGCGACCGAAAGGGTGGCGCTCGTCAGGACCGCGCTGGGCACCTCCTGCCACACGAGGTGGTCGAGCATCGGCCCGACCTGGAGCGGCGCCGCATGGAGCGAGACGCGCGGCCGCCGGCGCGGCGCGCGATGCGCGGGGGCGGCGGAGGGCTCGTCGTCGTCCTCGTCGGCAGCCGCGACCGCGGGGCCGGAGACTTCGACCCAGTACACCGCCCCCGCGCCGGGCGAATCGGAAGCGTAGGTCTGCGCGACGAAGGAAGCGATCGCCGCGGCGATCCGGCGGGCACGGTCCGCATAGGAGGCCAGTTCATCCGCCGCCTCCTCCCGGCCGAGCGTCTTCGCGAGCCTCTCCAGCGCCGACGCCAGGTGCTCCAGCGCCGGCGACAACGGGTCGGCGAACACATGGGGGCGCGGGACCCGGCCGCTCGGTGCGCCTTCGGCCTGGGACCAGGCGCGCAGAGAGGAAAAGAAATCGTCCGAGGCGCGGGCGGCGTCGTCGCAGGCGCGCCGGGCCGCCTCGGCGCCCTGAGGGACCGTCGCCAGAAAACCTCGTCTGTGCCGCGAACTTGCACCCGACCAGAGCGACCCCAGGAGGAACGCCACTTGGCTGGACGAGGCCGCGATGCCAAGCGCGTCGCACGCCACCTGCTCCAGGTTGTGGGCCTCGTCGAAGATGGCGGCCTCGAAGGCGGGGAGGAGGGCACTGGAGCCCGACGCCCGGATCGCCAGGTCCGCAAAGAACAGTGCGTGGTTGACGACCAGCAGGTCGGCGCGATGGGCGCGGCGGCGGGCGCGCTGGAAGAAGCACCGCGAGTCGAGGGGACAGTTGCGTCCGCGGCAGGCGCCGGACTCGCTCGCGACGCGGTCCCAGAGGCGCGGGGCGACGGGCGGAACGAGGTCCGCGAGGCTCCCGTCGGCGGTCGCGAGGGCCCAGCGCTCCAGGCGCGCGAGGTCCCGGCGCTCGGCCTGGGACGTAAAGAGCGAGGCAGCGCGTCGGCTGGCGCTTTCGAGTCGGCGGAGGCAGAGATAGTTGGCGCGCCCCTTGACGAGGACGGCCTTGGTTTCGGTGCCGAGGGCCCGCGCCAGCAGCGGGATGTCCTTCTCGATGAGTTGTTCCTGGAGGCTGATGGTGTAGGTGGAGACGACGACCCGCCGCTTTTCGCGGTGAGCCAGGAGCATCGCGGGAACCAGATAGGCGAAGGACTTGCCGACGCCGGTCCCGGCCTCGACCACCAGGTGGCGCGGGGCGCGGAAGGCGCGCTCGACGGCCTCGGCCATGGCGACCTGCTCGGAGCGGTGCTCGTAGCCCGGGAGGTTGCGGGCGACCAGACCCTCCGGGCCGAGGATGGACGCGATGTCGTCGGGCATGGAGCCTCACTCACAGGCTAAGCCGCAAGCGGCCAAGCGACGCGGTTACGGTGTGCGGGTCGGCGCAATGGTGCCGGCGGTCGGGCTCGAGGCCGAGGCATAGGGCCGGCGCGGGATGCGCCCGGCCAGGTACGCCAGGCGTCCGGCCTCGACGGCGAGCCGCATCGCGCGGGCCATCCGGACGGGGTCCTTGGCCTTGGCGACACCGGTGTTCAGAAGGACGCCGTCGGCCCCGAGTTCCATAGCAACGGAGGTGTCGCTGGCGGTTCCGACGCCCGCATCCACGATGATGGGCACTTTCGCGCGTTCGATGATGAGGCGAATGTTGGCGGGGTTGAGGATGCCCTGGCCCGAGCCGATGGGCGACCCCAGGGGCATGACGCTCGCGGCGCCGGCGTCTTCGAGGCGCTTGGCCATGACGGGATCGTCGCTCGTGTACGCAAGGACGGTGAATTTCTCCCGCACGAGCGTTTCGAGGGCTTTGAGGGTCTCCAGGGGGTCCGGCAGGAGCGTGTCGGGGTCGGCGAGGACCTCCAGTTTCACCCACTCGGTGTCGAGCGCCTCGCGCGCGAGGCATGCGGTGCGGACGGCGTCGTCGGCGTTGAAGCACCCGGCGGTGTTCGGCAGGATGGTGTAGCGCTTGCAGTCAATGTAGTCGAGGAGGCTCTCCTTCGACTTGTCGGCCAGGTTGACGCGGCGGACGGCGACGGTGACGACCTGGCATCCGGAGGCCTCGAGCGCCTCGCGCATCAGGGGAAACGTCTCGTACTTCCCCGTGCCGACGAAGAGGCGGCTGGTAAACGAGTAGGGCCCGAGTTTAAGCACGTTATCCTGAACCATCGCTTCCTCCTTCGCAAGTGGGGCAGCAAACTAACCGCCGCCGACGAGGGTGACAATTTCGACCGCGTCGCCGGAGGCGAGGCGGCGGTCGGCGTGCTGGGAGCGGGGAACGATCTGGCGGTTGACCTCGATGGCCACCGGTCCGCGCCGCGGTCCCGCCGCCTCCAGCAACTGCGCCACGGTCGTGCCGTCGGCGACATCGCGCGCCTCGCCGTTGAGCGTAATGCGCATAGCCTATGTCCTTTGCGGCCTCCGCCGCGCGATTATAGCGCGGCGGGCCCGGCCAATCAAGGCGGGGAACCGGGCGGAAAACTCGGGCCCGCGGTGAAAGTTTCAGGTTCGCCGATTTGTCTTGACGCGCCGCTCGGCGCGCGGTACACGTGGTGCGCCCTTTTTACTGCTACGTTCACTTCCCGACGCGCCGTACGCCTGCCCAGCCGAGAAGGAGGCCGACCGTGTATCGTCACATCCTGAGCCTGCTGGAAGAGTTTGTCGGGGACAAGGCCGAGCACGTGCTCGTGATCGGGGGCGCGGCGCTGGCGGCGCTGGTGCTGCTGCTCTTGTCGCGTGCGTGGCGGGGGGCGGTGCGGGAGGCGCTGGCGCGAGGCGGGTGGCGGGCGATCGTCCTGGGCCTGGCCAACGGCCTGATGACGCTGGCGGTCGGCGCGAGCCTGGTGGCGGCGCTGGGCGGGGCGCTCCTGGTCCAGTCGGGCCTGTTCCGCGAGGAGCAGGGCCAGGTGACCCAGCGCAACTATAGTGCGGTCCAGACCAACTGGGGCCCGCCGCACGAGCAGCGCGAACTGTCCGTCGTCCACACCATCACCGAGGAACAATCTTACCTGCGGTTCCCGGACGGCAACGAGGTGGTCGAGGAAGTGGGCGAGGCCACCAACCTGCCGACCGGCGAGAAGGCGCCGACGCGACTGAAGCGCAAGGTCACCAAACCCGTTCCCCAGAACTCCCTCGTCCGCGGCGTGGTGACGATTGACGTGCAGATGAACTATCGGACGAAGGGCTCGGCCTACTACACCTGCTACGAGGACCGGTGGACGTTCGACTACCTGGTGAAAAACCGCAGCGACAAGACCACGGAGGCGGCGTATTGTTTCAAGCCGCCCGCCGGCCAGGGGATCCTCAACGACTTTCGGATTCTGGTGAACGGCCAGGACTGGGCCGAGCATCTCGTCCGCAGCGACACCGCACAGACCTGGAAGATGACCATGGCGCCCGACCAGGAGGTGCGCGTCCAGGTGCAATATGCCTCGCGCGGCATGGACTACCTCCGCTACACGCCGGATTACATGGCCAGCCGACAGGGTTACAAGGTCTCGATGCGCATCCACCCGGATACGACGCTGGGGAAAAAGCGGCTGGTGTGGAAAGAAGATATGAGCCTCCCGATCGGGTGCATGACGCCGCTTGCCATCACCGACTCGCCCGCCGACGGCGAGCCGATGGTCCTGGAGTGGGACCTGAAGAACGTGGCGACGACGTTCGGCATGGGCGTCGTCCTGCCGAAGGTCACCCAGCCGGGCTACTACACCGCGCGGCTGCTGCACGAAGCGCCGCTGGGCCTGTTCCTGCTGGCCGCCTCGCTCGTCGTCACGTGGATGCTCCTGGGGAAGGAGGCGGACCTTTTGAGCCTCGGCATCCTGGCGACGGCCTATTACCTCTTCTATACGCTGCTCGCCTACATGACGAACCTCTTGCCGTCGTTTGCGGTCTGCTTTGCGCTCGCGGCCATGGCAACACTTCTGGTATCGGCCCTTTATGTTTGGCTCGGCTGGGGCCGGTCGTGGACCGCCCACCAGACGGTTCTCCTCGTGGCCGCCTTCGCCGTTTATTACCCCCTGGCGGTGGTGCTCACCGACTACACGGGGCTGATGGTCCAGGTCCTGTACTGGGCGCTCGCGCTGTATGCGGCGCTCTTGGCGGTGACGATGGTGTGGCGCGGGCGGCGTGCGCCGGCGTAGGAACACCTCCGGCGGAAAAAAGAAACGGAAGTCGCGCGGCGTCCCGGCGGGACGCCGCGCGTCGTTATCTCACGGCCTCGGCACGAGCCGGCGAAAAGAGGTTGCGGGACCGGCCTGCGGGCCGATATACTTCCCGCTTCCGTTTGTGCGGGGGCGGAGCCCCAAGGCGCTTCGGCCAAGGGCGCTACGGACCCCGGCGGGGGGCGGTCAAGGAGACGGTGGATGCGGCGGTTCGGCTGGATCGCGGCGGTGGCCGGGGCGATTTTCGCGTGCGGCTGCAGCCAAGTCCATTACACCTCGCCGGAGCGGTACGAGCGCGGCCTGGTGATGTGCCTGAGCGGAGCCGGCGGCATGATGGGCGAAGTGGACCGGATCCGCGACGGGCTGGCGTCCGGCGGCGTGGACTATGCCATCGAGGGCTTCGACTGGTCGCGCGGCGGGGTGCTCGGCGACCAGATGGACGTGGCCGAGAACCGTCGCCGCGCCGCCCAACTCGCCGCCCGCGTCGCCACCTACGCCAGGAACCATCCCGGCCGGCCGATCCATCTGGTCGGCATCTCGGCCGGGACCGGCCTGATCGTCTGGGCCCTGGAGGAACTGCCGGGAGACCAGGTCACCGATGCCGTCCTCCTCGCCTCCAGCCTCGACGCCCACTACGACCTCTCCCAAGCCCTCCGCAACGTCAAAGGCCACATCTACTGTTTCACCAGCGTGGCCGACTCCATCCTCGCTTTGGGCGTGACGTGGGCGGGGACGGTGGACCGCGGCGGGGGCATCGCCGGCGGACTGGTCGGCTTCAGCCCGCCGGAGGGCGCCTCCGACGACACCAAACGCCTCTACGAGGAGAAACTCAAGCAATTCCCGTGGAACCCGGGCGAAATGCTCCTGGGGCACCTCGGCGACCACCTCGGCGCCACCAGCCCGACGTTCGTCCGCGTCCGCATCGCCCCGCTCGTCCTGGGGCAGGAACCCGAGCCGCCCCCCAGGCCGCAGTCGCGCCGCACCGCCCGCGCGCCCGACACCCAGACTGCACGCCCGGCCGGAACCTGGAAGAGCCTGCCATGACCGACCCCCGCACCTTGAGCCGGAGCCCGATGGCGGCCCTGGTCCTGGGGTGGCTGCTGCCCGGCGCCGGCCATGCCTACGCGGGGCAGCGCGGCAAGGCGGTCCTGTTTGCGTCGCTCATTGTCGGCCTGCTCATCGCGGGATTTGCGTTGGGCGGCGGGACGAACATCCTCCCGAACGAGTGGTGGTACGCCCCCCAGTTGGGCGTGGGCGGACCGACAGCCGCGCTGACGCCCCTGTCCCAATACCTGGCCATCCGCTCCCCCATTGACTGGGCCTCGCCCTTGCGCGAGATCGGCACGCTCTACACGGCCGTGGCCGGGCTGCTGAATCTCCTCGTCATGATGGACGCCTACGTGACGGTCGCCTATCCGGAGGAGAGGGGGGACCGTGCAGCCCACCGGGCCCACCCGTCGGACGGGAAGGAGGGCGCATGATGCTGAACGCGCTCGCGCATTTTTTTGAGCGGCTCGTGAGCCTCAACAATCCCCTCTGGTTCTTCTATCCGCTCCTGGCGGTCATCGCGGTGGTGTACAAGGCGACGAAGTTGGACCGCCCCGGCGAGATCGCCCGGGCGTCGCTCCATTTCTTCGTCTCGGTGACGCTGGGCATCCTGGCGCTGAGCCTCGCGTTCTACCTCGTTTCCATTCTTTTCTAGCCGTCGAACGTCGCCGATTGCTCCCGCAATCGGCTCACCGCGCGCGGGCGACGTACGTCCGCACGCTCTCGCGCCAGTCGGGGAACTGATAGCCCGCCTGCCGCGCCAGTTTCTCCGTCGAGAGAACCGCCCGCGCCGGACGCCGCGCTTCGCCCCGCCGATCACGGCTCTCGATGGGTTCGACGGGAACCGCCAAGTCCGCCGCCCGCACGATTTCCACGGCCAAATCGTAGCGCGAGGCGGCGCCGCGCCCGCACGCATGGAACGTCCCGCGCAGGTCCGCACCGACCATCGCCACAAGCGCCGCCGCCAGGTCCTCGTTCCAGGTGGGGCATCCGACCTGGTCGCGGACGACGCGCAGGGGCTCGCCCGCGCGGGCACGCGCCAGAATGGTCCGGACGAAGTTCGGCCCGCCGTCGCCGTACAGCCACGCCGTCCGCACGATGAGGTGACGCTCCGGCGCCGCCTCGCGGACCGCCGTCTCGCTCTCGGCCTTGGAGCGGGCGTACACGCCGAGCGGGCTCGGCGGGTCGTCCTCGACGTACGGCTTTTCGTTGGCGCCGTCGAAGATGAAGTCCGTGCTCATGTGCACCAGGAGCGCCCCGGCCTGGGCGGCGGCGCGGGCGACGGAGCCCGCCGCCTCCACGTTCAGACGCCGAACGAGCGCCTCGTGCGTCTCGGCGGCATCCACGTCGGTCCAGGCCGCCAGGTGGAAGATCGTCCGCGGCTCTAGGTCCCGCACGGCCCGCGCGACGGCGCGAGCGTCGGTCACGTCCAGCGGCCGAATGGGCACTCCGGCAGGGCCGGTCCCCGGCGCCAGGTCCGTCAACACCAGCGCCTCCGGCGCGGGCGCCGCCTGCGCCAGGCGCGGCCCGAGGGCGTAGCCCAAGAGGCCCCCCGCCCCCGTCACGAGCATGGGCCAGCAAGGTTTCGGCAGATCGCTGGAGTCTTTCACGTTGACAACTCGCTCCTTCCCGGCTAGCGTAAGGTTGCTCCCGACGCCGACGTTCCGCCGGCAACCGCGCGGGCCGGCCTTGCCGATCTTGATCGCCCGCAGAGGTCTTCGAGCCTCGTGGCCTCGTTTCTGAAACACTTTCGCCAGGTCAGCAGCCTGACGGTCCTGTCGCGCCTGGCCGGGCTGGCGCGCGACGGGGCGCTCGCCCATGTCCTTGGCGCCGGCTGGGTCATGGACGCCTACGCCATGGCCTTCCGCATGCCCAACCTCCTGAGGCAACTCCTCGGCGAAGGGGCACTGACGGCCGCGTTCGTCCCCGTTTTCACCGACTACCTGGAGCGGGGCGGGCCCAAGGCCGCCGGCCGATTCATGAGCCTGGTGGCCGTCGCCCTCCTCACCGCCCTGGCCGCCATCACCCTCGTGGTGGACGGCGTCCTCCTGGTGCTGCGGTATGTTACCGAAACGGGGACGAAGTGGCATCTGATTTTCGGCCTGGCGGCCGTCCTCTTTCCCTTCGCCATCTTCGTCTGCCTGGTCGCGCTCCTTCAGGCCGCCCTCAACTGCTGCCGGCACTTCGTCATGCCGGCCCTCGCGCCGATCTTCCTGAACCTGTTCATCATCGCTGGCGCCGTGGCCGCTGGCTTGTGGGTCGGCGGCGCGCCCGAGACCCAGGCCTTCGTCATCGCGGGGGCGATCCTCGTGGCGGGCCTGGTCGAGATCGCCGTCCAACTGCCCGCCCTGCGCCGCGTGGGCCTGGAGTTTCGCCCCCTCTGGAACCCGAAGGACGAGGGCCTCCGGCGCGTCGTCGGATTGCTGGGCCCTGTCATCCTGGCGGTCGGCGTCATCCAGATCAACGTGTTCATGGATTCGCTCATCGCCAACGTGCTGAGCCCGAACGTGTCGGCCGACGCCCCCGCCGAGGCGGCTCCCGGCGCGCCGGGATTCGCCCTCGGCCCGTGGCGCGTCCCGTATCCGATGAAGACGGGCGCCGCGTCGGTGCTGTACTACGGCCCGCTCATCTACCAGTTCCCGCTGGGGGTGTTCGGCATCGGCCTGGCGACCGTCATCTTCCCCGTCCTGACGCGCCACGCGGTGCGCAAGGACCTGGCGGGCATGGCGCGGACGGCCTCGCACGCCCTGCGCCTGGCGCTCTTTATCGGCCTGCCCGCCGGCCTCGGCATCATCCTCGTCTGTAAACCCCTTATCCAGCTGGTGTTCGAACACGGCCGGTTCGCCGACATGCCCGACGCCGTCGAGCGGACCGCGCGCGTCGCCAGCCTCTACGCCCTCGGCCTGTGGTCGTACTCGGTCAACCACATTCTCATCCGGGCGTTCTACGCGATGGAGAACATCCGCACGCCGCGGCGCGTCGCCATGCTCGCCGCCGGAATGAACTTCGTCTGCAACCTGATCCTCGTCTGGTGGATGGCCGAGGGGGGCCTTGCGCTCGCGACCGTCCTGTCGGCGGTGTTTCAGACGGCGGTGCTGGCGCGGCTCCTCGGCCGGCGGTCGGCCGGATTGGACTGGCACAGCGTGGCGGCGAGCGCCGGCCGCACCCTCCTCGCCACCGCCGTCATGGGCGCCGCCGTCTGGGCCGTCTTGCAGTGGGCCGTCCCCCTCCTGCCGCTCGCCGGCCGGCCTCTCTACGCCGTCCAGTGTTTCGGCGGCGTGGCGGTCGGCGCCGTCGCATTTATGGCGGTCGCACGGCTCCTGGGGATGACGGAATTGAAGGACCTGTTAACCCGCGCCGCGCCGGACGCCGATGTCCCGCCGCTTGACCCCGGCCCGCCGGCGAGTTAAAGAAGAGCGCGGCACCCCGCACCGCCGCAAGCAAAGGATCCACCGTGCCGCGACCGACCTGGGCCGAAATCCACTTGGACGCCATCCGCGCAAACCTCGGCGCCCTCCGCCGGCACCTTGCGCCCGGCATCAAGGTGCTCGGCGTGGTCAAGGCCGACGCCTACGGCCACGGGCTGGTCCCGGTGGCGCGGGCGCTGGAGTCGGCCGGCGCAGACATGCTCGGCGTCGTGATGGTCGAGGAGGGCGTCGCCCTGCGCAAGGCGGGCGTCGCCCTTCCGATCCTCATGATGGGCTCGATCCCCGCGGACGAAACCGACGCCCTTCTTGCGCACGACCTCCGGCCGACCGTCGGCGACGCCGAAACGCTCGAACGCCTCGATGCGGCGGCGCGCGCGGCCGGGAAGAAAGTGGCCGTACACCTCAAGGTGGACACGGGCATGAACCGCCTGGGCGTCCGGTCGGAGGAGGCCGTCGCCCTGGCCGAACGCATCGTCGGCGCCTCGGCCCTCGACCTGGAGGGCGTGTACACCCACTTCGCGTGCGCCGACACGCCCGGCGACCGCGCCACGCGCGAGCAACTGAAACGCTTCCGGGCGGTCCTGGCCGAACTGGGGCAGCGCGGCGCGGCGATCCGGATGATTCACGCGGCCAACTCCTCCGCCCTCGCCACCATGCCCGAGACGCATTTCGATATGGTCCGCCCGGGCCTGGCGCTCTACGGCGCGCTCGCCTGCCGTGTGCCGGACGGGCTGGACCTGCGGCCGGCGCTGGCCCTCAAGAGCCGCGTCGCCCACCTGAAGCGCGTCCCGCAGGGCGAAAGCGTCTCCTACGGCCACACGTGGCGCGCGGAGCGCAACTCGCTGCTCGGCCTCCTGCCGATCGGCTACGGCGACGGCTACCCGCGGGCCCTCTCGAACAAGGGCCAGGTCCGCATCGGCACGGGGGCCGACGCGCCCCTCTGCCCCGTCGTCGGACACATCTGCATGGATGCAACACTTGTGGACCTGACGGACGTGCCCGATGCGCGCGTGGGCCTGGAGGCGACGCTCATCGAGGCCGACGCCGCCAGCCCCCTCCACGTCTCCGCCGTCGCCCGCCGCGCCGGCGCCATCCCCTACGAAATCCTCACCGGTCTCACCTCCCGCATCCCGCGCGTGTACGTCTGACGGAGTGCGCCGCGGCTCCTCGCGCGCGATCACTGCGCTGCGGGCGGCTCGGGGCTCTCCGCCTTGCGCAGCCGCTCCATCGCCTCGCCCGCTTCCGCCGCCGCCTTCGTCCCGGGGTAGGTGTCCATCACATCCTGGTAGGCCCGGAGGACGGCGACGCGCTGGAAGGGACCGTCGCCGGCGCTCTGCTCAAACGCCTTGGCGTCGTCGAGTTGCATTCGGGCGTTGACCTCGAGGAGCACGGGTGGGACGGTCGGCCGCTCTGCGGGAGGCGTGGGTGCCGCTAGCGGCGCGGGGGGGCCTTCGGCGGGAGCGGTTCCGCCCTCCGCCGCAGCGGACGCGGGGCCCTGAGGCGCTGGGCCGCCGTCGGCGGGGCCCTGAGGCGCCGGCCCGCCGTCGGCGGGGCCCGGTTTCGGCGTCAGGAGCAGCGCGGCCAAGACCGCTCCGCCGATGATGACGGCGGCGCCCAGGCCGATCAGAAGAATCCACCATTTCCATCTTCCGGGTCTTGCGCCGCCCTTCGCCGCCGCCTGGGCCGCCTGGCGAGGCGACAGCACCGCGCCGTGACGCTGCGCCCGCCGAACCGCCCGGCCCAGCGCCTTCGACAGGTGCGAGCCCCGGTCCTCGATCGTAATCGGGCCGATCTGCGCGCTGACGGTCCGGGCGGTCGGCACAGCCTCGTCCAGTTGCTGCGAAAAGTCCAGCCGGTCCAGCGCCGCAACGAACTCCTCGGCCGTCTGGTACCGCTCGTCCGGGTCCTTGGCCATCGCCCGCTCGAAGAAGCGCCACACGGTGACGGGGAGGTCAGGCACATGGCGGCGCGGGTCGGGCGGCGGAGCGCTCACGTGCTTCTTCATCATCTCGCGGTCGCTGGAGGCATCGTAGGGGCTGTGGCCCGTCAGGAGGACGAAGTAGGTGGCGGCCAGGGAGTAGAGGTCGCTGGCGGCGGTGGGCTGCTCGCCCATCGCCTGCTCGGGGGACATGTAGCGCGGCGTGCCGAGGCTGTGCCCTTCGCCGACGATGTCGCTCGTCTGCAGGACGTCGCGCGCCAGGCCGAAGTCGCTCACCTTCACCTGGCCGTCGGTCGTCATCAGAATATTGCCGGGCTTGATGTCGCGGTGGATCACGCCGCGCTTGTGCGCGTGGGCAAGTCCTTCGGCGGCGGCGCGGATGATGCGCGTCGCCTCGGAGGGCTTAAAGCGCGGCTGGCGGGCCAAGTACTCGTGCAGCGCCGCCCCGTCCACCAGTTCCATCACCAGGTAAAACGTATCCTTGTATCGGCGGATCTGGTGGATCGTGACGACGTTGGGGTGTGTCAGTTTCCCCGCGCTTCGCGCCTCGCGGAGGAACCGCTGGAGGACCTTCTCACCCGCCGTGGCGACGTTGGGCGGGAGCATCTTCAGCGCGACCGACCGCTCCAGTTCGGTGTCGAACGCCCGATACACCACGCCGAAACCGCCCGCCCCGATCTGCCCGAGGATTTTGAAGTTGTCAATCGTCGTCCCGACCAGCGGATCCACCTTCTCCTCGACGGCGCGGACAGGTCCCGGCGCGCCGGGAGCGGGCCGCGTTTCTGTTTCGGCTTCCTCGGCCGGTTGGGCAAATGGCGCAGCAGCCTGGGGCGGTTTTTCGGCCCCTTCCGCCCCCTCGCCGACCTTCGCCACCTGAGCGGGGACCCACTCGTGGCCGCACCGCCGGCACGCGAGCGCCTCTTCCGTGCGGTCCTTGCGGACCTTGTAGGCGGCGCCGCACTTCGGGCAAGCCACAAACAGATGGCCGACCGGGCCGTTGGACGCGTCGCTCGTCATAGCCATTCAACCGCTCCCGGTCCCATTCTACTTCCCTCGCGCGCATGGTCAAACGATTTTGATGGGTGGGAGAATCGGCCGCGCTTCCGCAAAACGGAACGCGCCCGCCAAGGCGGGCGGCTAAACATGCGCGGTGCCGGTGGTTCGCCGCCCCGCTTGCTTGCCACGCCGTAGTCCCGGCGCGCCGGGGCGAAGGCGGGCGGGGCGCTGATGGTGCGATAGTTGATCGGCCGGCATGCACACGCCGCCCCCCGCCTGCTTGAAAAAGGCGGTCCGGCAGGCTAGGATGCATCGGCGCGCAAGGGGCACCGGTTCGCGCGCTGCGGCTCGGAGCAGCATGGGGACGACGCGCATCATTTCCTCGGGTAGGGGCCGCGAGTGGTCGGCGCGGCCGGAGGCGGCCGGGCCGATGCTGGCCCACGGCTGGCCGGACTTCCTCGACGGTCCTCTCGCTTCTGCCGAACCGCCCGCCGGCCTGGAACTCGTGAAGCGCGGCCGGGGGCGGGCCGTCTTCCGCTTCAACGCCGCCGGCCGGACGTATTACGTCAAGGATTACGGTCCTGCGGGGCCGGCTCGTCGGCTGCGGTCGCTGGTCGGAGGGGGTCCGGCCCGGCGGGAATGGGACGCGCTAGTTGCGGCGCTTCGCGCCGGACTCGACGTGCCGGAGCCCGTCGCCCTGGCCGGCGCGTGGGCCGAGCGGATCGTCACCGCCGCCGTCCCGGGCGAGCGGCTGGATGAGTACCTCTTTTCGCACTATTTCGAGTCCCGATGCGCCGGGAGCGACCCGCCGTATCCGGGCGCCCGGCCGCCGGAACTCGTGGCCGTCTTCCGCCGCCGACGCCGGCCGCCCGACGGCTCAATCGGCCCGAAGACGCTGGCCCACCTCCTGGCGGACCTGGTGGCGCACTTGGCGGAGGCCGACCTCGCGCTGCCGGACCTCCATCCGGGGAACCTCCTGGTGGCGAGCGAGGGGGGACGCCGGCGGCTGTGGCTGGTGGACCTGGCGGACGCGGTCCGCCCCGCGCCGGCGGGGTCGGTGCTCGCGCACCTGGTGCGTCTGGAGCATTTTTTCGAGCCGATCGCCTCGCCGGCCGAGCGTCTCCGGTGCCACCGGCGGGTCCTGGAACTCCTGGGCGGCGGGCCGGGTGCGCGCCAGGTCGCGGCCGAGACGGCCGACTACCGCCGACGCTTCTACCGCCGGCGCGACCGGCGGACCCGGCGCGAGTCGAAGTATTTCCGACGGATTGCAGTCGGGCCGTGGCGGGGCTGGGCCACCGCCGATTGGGCCGAGAGGATGGCGAGGCGCCTGGAGTCGGAGGACCCGACCGCCGGGGGCGAAACGGTCAAGGCCGGCCGCACCGCCGAGGTCCGCCGCGTCGCTCTCGCGGACGGCACGCCGCTTTTCTTCAAACGTCACAAGCGTCCGTCGCGGCTGGGGCGGTCGCGGGCGCTGAAGGCGTTCCGGCGGGGGCACGCGCTGCTGGTGCGCGGGATTGCGACGGCCCGTCCGGCGGCGGCCCTCGACCGGCGGCGCGGGGGGCTGCCGGCCGACACGCTTCTTGCGACCGAGGCGGTCAAGGGCGAGAAACTCTCCGACTGGTTGCGCTCCCGCCCCCCGGCTGCGGAGCGGCGGGCGGTGGCGCGGAGGCTCGCTCACCTCGTTCGGCGGATGCACGACGCCGGTTTCTCCCACCGCGACCTCAAGGCCCCGAACCTCCTGGTGTCGCCGGCGCACGGCGAGGCCGCCCGGCCGGTGCTGGTGGACCTCGACGGTCTGGCGTATAAAGGATACGTCTCCGAGGGTCGGCGGGCGAAGGACCTGATGCGCCTCAGCGTGAGCCTGGAGGAATGGGGCGTGGCGCGGGCGACGGACCGCCTGCGGTTTCTGCGAGCGTACCTGGCACCGGCGGGAGCGCCGGCGCCCATGACGACGCGGGCGCGCCGTCACGGCGACCCTTCGACACGCTCAGGGTCGCCCCGAGCAGGGTCGAGGGGCGATACGGAGCCGGGCCGAGAACTCGCGCGGTGGTGGCGGCGGGTAGCGCGCCTCAGCATCCGGAAATGGGCGATGCTCCAGCGCAAAACGCAGGAACGGTAGAACAGACATGCGGCGGAGCACAAGGGACTGGCTTGTACTGGCCATGTGTCTAGCGGCCGCTTTGTTCGCGGTCACTTTGCTCGGCTTTGTCGCCGCACACTTTACGGTGAGGCCGTCGTGGGCGGAGCGATTATCCGGGGTCGTGGCGATTCTCGGCCTAGTATGCTTACTGTTCGCAGTGTGTACCGCGATTTTTCTGACGAAAAAGCGGTCAACCTTGGATCTAGCCGGGACGGCAAAGGAGCCCTCCGGCGTTGTTGGTGTTCCAACCAACCAGCATCCGCAACCAAAAACGAGTAGGATGGCCATCCTGAGCCTTGTTCTCGCAGCCCCTCCGGTAAGTTGCTTCTTTGGAGTGCCTGCTGTGGCCGGTTTCATTTTGGGCATTTTGGCTTTGCACAGGATTCATAGGAGTGAAGGCCGGATTAGGGGTTCCGGATTGGCCATAGCGGGAACCGTGCTTTCGTTCTTTGTCGTATCATTGGTTGTTTGCGGCCTGCTGTTTGTCGGGCCCGATTAGATCCAATTGCAGTCTGTGGTCCACATGCGCCGCGGAAGGGAGGAACACGCCTCCGACGGGACCTTTTCCCCCCGGCTCATTTTCCCCCTTGATCGGCGTATAATTTACGCTATACTTGAACCATGCCAAGCGAAGTGAGGTTCTCGGCGGTCAGGAAGATGTTGGAAGCCAAGGGCTACCGGCTGGCGAGAATCAGCGGATCGCATCACATATTCACCAAGGCCGGGGCTCGGCCGGTGCCGATTCCGGTGCATAAGGGCAAGGTGAAGCCCGCTTACGCCCGACTGGTCCAGAAACTGGAGGCGTGACATGATCAGGCAAGGAACTGAACGGAAAGGCTTGAAGGCGCCGTTTGAGGCCGACGTCTTGAAATCGGCCAAACGGATTGCGCACGGTTATGATCTGATCCTCCGGTTTGAAGACGGCGAATGGTACAGTCACGCCCTGGAATACCCGGAGGCCATGGGCGACGGTAAGACCGTGGACGCTTGCGTCCGCGCTACGCGTCGAGCCCTTGCCGTTGCCATCGCCACCATGCTGGAGGCCGGGCAATCGCCGCCGCCGCCAGCACGCGAGGGCCATCGTTCCGCCCAGGTCAACGTGCGGCTGACGCCCGAGGAAAAGGCCATGCTGGAATCCAAGGCCAAGGCCAAGGGCTTTCGCGGACTGTCGGACTTTATCAGAACCTCGGTGCTGGTGGAGAAGTAAGACGGTACACGACCCTGTGAACTTCTCCGGCGGGACCGGCATGAACTTTTCGCGGACGCTCATCATCAAGCCTTCGAGCATGGGCGACATCGTCCAGGCCCTGCCCGTCCTGACCGCGCTGAAAGAGGCGCATCCGTCGGCGCACGTCTCGTGGCTGGTGTCGCGTCCGTTCGTCGGGCTTCTGGAGGGACATCCGCGGCTGGAGGAGATCCTGGTTTTCGACCGTCAGCGTTTCGGCCGGGCGGGGCGGAGCGTGGGAGCCCTTCTGGATTTGCTGGCGTTCCTGAAGGGTCTGCGGCAGAAGCGGTTCACGACCGTGCTGGACCTCCAGGGCCTGCTTCGGAGCGGCCTCGCGGCCCTGGCGACGGGCGCCCCGAGCCGCATCGGCTTTCGCGAGGCGAGGGAAATGGCGCCGCTCTTCTACACGGCCGAGGTCGCCCTGCCGAAAGGCGAGATGCACGCGGTGGACCGGTACCTGGCGCTGGTTCGGCACGTGGGCCTCGAAATGCCGAAGGCCAAGGACCACCTGCCGGTGTCGGCGGAGGCGCGGTCGGCGTCGCGGCAGCGTCTGGCGGAGGCGGGCCTCCAGAAGGGGGCTCCGTATGCGGTCCTGTGCGCCTACGCGCGGTGGGAGACAAAGCAGTGGCCGCCCGAGCGGTTCGCGCGCGTCGCGGACCGGCTCGCGGAGGCGACCGGGGCGCGGGCGGTGCTGGTGGGAGGCGAAGCGGCATCGCCGGGGGCCCGGGCGGTCCTCGCGGCCGCCAAGCACCGGCCTCTTGACCTGACGAACCAGACGACGCTAAAAGAGTTGGTCGCTGTCATCGCCGAGGGACGCCTGATGGTGACGGACGATTCGGGGCCGATGCACATCGCGGCGGCGGTCGGGGTCCCCGTCGTGGCCGTCTTCGGGCCGACCAGCGCTCGCCGCACCGGGCCGTACGGGCCCGGCCATCGGGTGCTTTCGGGTCGGGCACCGTGCAGCCCGTGTTACCGGCGCGAGTGCCTGTACGCGGGCCCCGGCCCCAAGGGGGCAGGCGCACCGGGACTGGCCCAGTGCTGCCTGAGGAACATCGGCGCCGACGAGGTGGCCGATGTGGCGATCGAGGTCTGGCGCGGGAACCCCTGACTCCCGCGCCCCAGCCGGGGAGGCGCCGCGCCTTGCCGTTCCGCCAAGCCTGGCACAAAGCAGGCGAATGGTTCGTCCATCTGCTGCACCTGGACGAATCGGCCCATCGGATCGCGCTGGGGGCCGCCATCGGTATCTTCATCGCGTTTACGCCGACGATCGGTCTGCAGATGCTCGTCATTTTCTTCCTGACGTCGCTGTTTCGGGCGAACGCGGCCGCGGGCGTCCCCATGGCCTGGATCACCAACCCCGCGACCATCCCGCCCATCTATTACTGGAACTACCGGATCGGATGCCTGCTGCTGGGCAAGCCCGACTCCGCCGTCGAAGAGTTCCATCGGGCCGTCGCCGACCTCGCCCATCGCGACCTGACGATGTGGGCCCTCGTCAAGGAATGGTGGGACCTGGTGATGCGCGTCGCGGCGCCCTTGTGGGTGGGAAGCGTCGTGGTGGGAGTAGTGGCGGGCGCGGCCGCCTACGGCCTCATGTACTATCTCATCACCACCTACCGGCGCGTGCACCGGAAGCATCTGGCGGAAGCGGCAGCGCGCGCCGCCCGCGAGCCCTCTCTGCCGCCGCTGGGGACCGACCACCGATGAGCCGGCATTTCATCATCATCGGCAACGGGGCGGCCGGGTTCCGCACCGCCAAGGCGCTCCGCCGCGCCAGCCCCGCCGCCCAGATCAGCCTCTTTACGCGCGAACGCCACCCGTTCTACCTGCGGCGGCAACTCGGCGACTTCCTCTCGGGGAACCTCACCCAGGCCGAACTCGTCTTCCAGAACCGCAACACCTACCGAAGGGAACGGATTGACCTGTTCCTGATGACACCGATTGCCGCCGTCCACCCCGCCGACCACGAGGTCGTCTTCAGCTCCGGCCAGCGCGTCCGGTACGACCGGCTGCTCGTGGCCACAGGGACCGAGGCGCTGCCGCTCGACCTGCCCGGCGCCGCCCTGGCGGGCGTCGTCTGTTTCGACACGCTGCGTGCGGCCGTGGAGGCCCAGGAGGCGGCCCAGGGGGCGCGGCGGGCGGTCCTCCTCGACGCCGGCCTGGTCGCCCTCGTCCTCGCCCAGAGCCTGGTGGAGCGCGGCATCGAGGTGACGCAACTGGTGACCGGCGACCGCTACTGGCCCGAAATGCTCGATGAGGAAGCGTCGCGACTGGTCGAACGGCTACTGGAGGCGAACGGCGTGACCATCCGCCGACACGCCGACCCTAAGGCCGTCATCGGCGCCGCCGGCCGGGCCATCGGCGTCGAAACCCGCACCGGCGACATCCTCGGCGCGGAACTGGTGCTCTACGGCAACCGTCGGCGACCGGCCGTCGCCTTTCTGGAGGGGTCCGGCATCGAGGTCGGCCTGGGAGTCCGGGTGGACGAGCGTCTCAGGACGAGCGACCCGGACGTTTTCGCGGCGGGCGACGCCGCCGAACCCGTCCCCCCGCCGCCGGCGCTCGCGCCCGAGACGCCCTTCTGCTGGCAGCGGGCCTGGAACCAGGGCGCCCTCGCCGCCGCCAACATGCTCGAGTCGGGCGCCCCGGCCGGGCCGCCCGCCGCAGGCGCCGTCCGCCTCCGGACCGAAATTTTCGGCTGTGAACTGGCGGTCATCGGCCAGGGCCATCTGGCGAACGGCGGCGAGGTCGAGTCCGTCCGCCTCCGCGACGCCGGCGGGCCCTCGAGTAGAGAGAATCTCTCACTACAGGGCGGCCCCGAGACGTATCACCGCCTCGTCTTCCGCGCCGGACGGATCATCGGGGCGACGGTGATCGGCACGGGCGAGTGGGTGCCGCATCTGGAGCGCCTCGTCGCCGCCGACGCCGACCGGGCCGAGGTCGAACGCACCCTCACCCCCGCCGCCGGCGCCCTTCGGCTCCCGCAGACGTTCGCGCGGCACTGCCCGATCTGCGCGGCCGAACTGGTGGTGCATCACGGCACGCCGGCCGGCGCCCGCATCCGCTGCGAGGCGTGCAGCACCGACCTGGTCGTCTGCTGGGACGCCGAACGCATGTGGCTCGAAGTGAATCTGCCCTGAAAAAGGGGACGGGAGTCGTTTTCGTGGAAAACGGCCATGGCACGCCAAAAACGCGGTTTTTGAGGAAAACGACTCCCGTCCCCTTTTTGAAAGGACGCGTATGAAAAGGCTGATGATGGTGCTGGCGGCGGCGATGGTATGCACGGGCGCCGGGTGCGCAGCACAGGGCGGGCGAGGTCTCCAGGCCGAACGCCTCCGCTGGAAATGGTGCGACCCCGGCGCGGTGGTCCTGGAGGTGTCGGCCGCAAAATCGTTCGCGGGCGTGGCGGACCTGGTGACCCTCGAAGGCGGGCAGAAGGAAGGCCTCGCGCCGGACCTCGTGATGGGCATCTACCGCTCCGGCCGATGGGTCGCCACCCTGCGCGTCCTTTCGGTCGGGCCCGCGTGGACGGAAGGCGAGATTGTCGAGGGCGCCGCCGCCGACGTCGAGCCGGGCGACGTGGCAGTGTACCTTCCGATGCATCGCCGCGGCCCGGCGGGGCGGGGCGCCTGATGGCACCGGCCGCTCGCCTCGTGCTCGCGTCGAGTTCGCCCCGTCGGCAGGAACTCCTCCGCCAAGCGGGCTATCGCTTCACGGTCACGCCGCCCGGTCCGATTGAGAACGGGGCCGTCGGACGCGCCGCCTCCGCCGCGGCGATGGTCGAGAGCCTGGCGTACCTGAAAGCGGCCGCGGCCGTCGAGGCGCACGGAATCGCGCGCGGGCCGGTTCTCGGGTGCGACACGACGGTCGAGGCGGGCGGGCGAATCCTCGGCAAACCGCGCGATGCCGCCGACGCGCGGCGAATCCTGCGGTTCCTGGCCGGGACGACGCACCGGGTGCTGACGGGCCTGGCGCTCCTCGCCCCCGAGACAGGCCGGCGCTGGCTCGCCCACGATGCGACTGTTGTCCGCTTCGGGCCGATGAGCGACGAGGAAATCGCCGACTACGTCGCCGGCGGCGAGGCGCTCGGCAAGGCCGGCGCCTACGCCCTCCAGGAAACCGGCGACCGGTTCGTCGAGGGGCTGGAGGGCAGTACCTCCAACGTCGTGGGCCTCCCCCTGGAACTTCTGGAACGGATGCTAAAGGCGGCCGGCTATGACCCGAACGAGTTTCGCGACGTGGATTAGCGCAGGAGTTCTAGCGGGCCTGGCGCTGGCGCTAGCGGCCGGGTGCGGCGAGGACGGCGCGCCCGAGCCGGCCGACGGGCGGGCGCAGAAACTGCCGACGGCGACGATCCGCGTCGGCGAAAAACCGCTCGTGGTCGAAGTGGCCGACGAAGAGGCGGAGCGGCGGACGGGCTTTCGCTTCCGCCCGAGCCTGGCGCCCGACGAAGCGATGCTCTTCGTCTTCCCCCGGCCGAACAACCTCACGTTCTGGATGAAGGATTGCTACGTGGACCTCGACCTGGCGTTCCTCCGGGCGGACGGGACCATCGCCCAGACGGAGCGCCTGGAGGCGTACAACGAGGAGGCGGTTTTCAGCCGCGAGCCCGTCCAGTTTGCGCTCGAGGCGCCGGCGGGGTGGCTGGAGGCGCACGGCGCAGCGGCGGGCACGCAGGTGGAAATCCCCGCGGACGTGGCGTCGGCCGGCCGGGATTAGTACGGCACCGCTTCGCGCGGTGGGTCAGGAGACCCACCGCGCAACAACCGGCCGTTGAACGCCCGGACGCAGACGGTACAATGCCGGCAACCGGCCTCGACACGGCCACAGCGACCAACGGAAAGGAACCGGACATGGCGGAGAACGAACCGGCCCCGAAACGCGAACCCTATGGGCCAGGCCTCCTGATGATTTTCGGTCTGTTCCTGCTGGCCATCGCGGGGTGGTGCGCGCGCGACTTCCTCGGCCTGAGCGACCGCAGCCGCGAAGCCTGGGACCATCACGAGTGGTTCTACCTCCTCTTTAACGGCACGGGGTTCATCGGCGGCATCGGGTCCGCTCTCTACGCCTTCATTCTTGCGGCCATCCGCTCGAAGCGAGGCATCGGCGTGCCGCCCGCCGAACCCCCGCCCAGCCCCGACCGGCCGCAGGACACCTAGGCCCGCCGACCGCGGCGCTTCGGCGGGCGCGATCTCTCCGTGCACAGACAGCACGGCCGGCTCGTATAAGTGAGGGGTACGCGGCCTTAGCAAAAGGAACGAGCGATGAAGCGACCGACCGTACTCGTGACGGCCGTGGCGCTGGCGGCGTGGGCGGCCCTGGCGACCATAGGATGCGCCGGCGAACCCGCCGAGACGCGCCCGTCGGCGGAGAAACCTTCGCCGGCCGCAGCCGCACCCCGGACGGCGCCTGAAGCCCTCGCCGCAGACCTTCAACAGAAGTGCCGGGCGGCCATCGAACGCGGCGCCGCCTTCCTTCTCGCGGAGCAGGCCGACGACGGTTCCTGGGCCCAGGGCAACGTCGGCATCACGGCCCTCTGCGCCCAGGCGCTGCTGGAATCCGGCCGCACCGCCCAGGACGAGCCGGTGCGCCGGGCCGTCCAGTACCTGGTGGCGCGCCAAGCAGACGACGGAAGCATCGGCGACGTGGGCCTGGTGACCTACACGACAAGCATCGCCTTGATGGTTCTGGTGGAGGCCGACCGCGACGCGTACGCCCCCCGGATCGAAAAGGCCAAGGCCTACCTCATCGAGCACCAGTGGGACGAGGCCGAGAGCATTGACCAGGGCCATCCGTGGTACGGCGGCGCGGGGTACGGGCAGCACGAGCGGCCGGACCTCTCGAACGCCGCCTTCTTCCTGGAGGCGATGCACGAGGCCGGCGTGCCGAAGGACCATCCCCTCTGGGCCAAGGCCCAGGTTTTCCTCAGCCGCTCGCAGGACCGTAGCGAATCGAACGAGGGAACGTTCGTCGGAACGGACAGCGGCGGCTTTATCTACTCGCCGCACGGCGGGGGCGAATCGAAGGCCGGAACCGTGGACCTGCCCGACGGGCGGAAGGGACTGAAGGCCTACGCCTCGATGACCTACGCCGGGTTCAAGAGTTTCGTTTACGCGGGCCTCGAGCGCGACGACCCGCGCGTCCGGGCCGCGCTGGACTGGATCCGCCGGCATTGGACCTTCGAGGAGAACCCGGAACTGGGGCAGCAGGGCCTGTACTATTATTACCTGACGGCCGCCCGGGCGCTGACGGCCTGGGGCGAGGACGAAATCCTCGACGCCCGACAAAAACCGCACGACTGGCGGGCCGAACTCGCCGACGCACTCCTCCGACGCCAGCAAGCCGACGGGTCCTGGTTCAACGAGGCCGACCGCTGGTTCGAAGGAAAGGAAATCGCCGTCGTCCCGACCAGTTACTCCATCATCGCCCTCACGAAGTGCCGAGGAGGTTGACCATGCGAAGCGTCCCTGCCGCAGCCCTGGCCGTCGGAGTGTTGATCTCCCTCGGGCCGGCGCAGGCCGCAGAGGCGCCCCCCGCACCGGCGGCCGTTGCGCCGGCTCCGAGTCCGGCCGCCGCCGAGTCGCCGCGACACCTCGTCCAGGAGTTGCTCGACCCGGCTAAGCGGAATGCGGCCCTCGACAAACTGATGCAGCTGAACCACTACAAGGGTGGTCCGCACGACACAGCCCTCGTCAACCACGTCGTGGTGTGTCCGCAGCCAAAGGGGGAACCCCTGTACGCGGTGTTCAAAGACGAGCACTATGCTGACTGGTCGGGCGCCGGGCTCGGCAAGCCGCGGGGCCACGTCCTCCTCTTCGATTCAGACGGCAAGTACGTACCCTTCTACAAGAACGCCAACGATCCCTGGGGCGTCTTTGAGGACGTCAACGGTGACGGCATCGTTGAGAACGTCGAATCGTGGTATTGTGGCGAGTTGCGGTCCTGTACGATCCTCCACGTCATACCGATCGTGGAGAAGCCGATGCCCCTCTTGTGCGTCGCCTACAATCCGAAGCAGCGAAAGACCGAGACATGGGCATGGCAGATGGCCGACGCCGGGAAGGACGGCGCGCTCCAGATCCAATTGGGGCCCGTGGTCAAGATCCTCGGTGACCCGGCCCACAGTCGGGACGACAACGGAACCAACAAGCAGATCAACCCCGTTGTCACCTATACGTGGGACAAGGATAAAAAGGCGTATGTGGGACCGGCAGGAGGCGATGACCAGCCCTTCAAGCGCCTCGACCCGGAGAAACCGCTGAAGGAGCAGATCGAGCCCTTTGATGCGCCGCCGGAGCCGAAGCCAGCAACCTCGGCACCCGCCGCCGACACCCCAGCGCCCGCCGAGCAGCCCGAGGCCGTCGTCCTGAAGACGCTGCCCGGCATCGTCGTGGACACCCAGCGGCGCGAAATCATCCTCGAAGGCCGCGTCTGCCTCCAGAAAGGAGCCCTCGAACTGGTGGTCTGTTCCCAGGGGACGCGCGAGCACGAGAGCATCGTTGTGGTGAAGGCCAGGCCGTCGCACCTCGCGTTCGCCCTGGCGCTGGTGGGGGTGGAGCCGGGCCGGCCCGGCCACATGACCGAGGCGGGGGCGTTCAGCCCGCCCGCCGGCCAGGTGCTCAACATCACCGCCCGCTTTCTCCGGACGCAGACCGTGGACGGCCGGGAACATACCGAAACCGTCGAGGTTCCCGTGTGGAAACTGCTTGCGCTGACGGGACGCGACGCGGCGCTGGAGCAGCCGATTGAATGGGTCGCGGTCGCCCGGCCGGAAGAAGCCGCCCTCCGGGCCGCCGACAGGGAGGGGACCGTCCTTTGCCTCTCGAACTTCCCCGAGGCGGTCATAGACGTCCCATTCGAGTCCACCGCCGTCAACGCCAACCTCGTGTACGAGGCGAACCCCGCGGTCGTCCCGCCCGTCGGAACCGCCGTCGAACTGGTCATCCGCCCGACGGCCCGGCGCATCGAGCCGAAGAAGGTCCAGGTCGAGGTGACCTTGCGCAAGGGCCGGCCGGCGATGCTCGACGGCAAAGAGATGAGCCTTGCTGAAATCAAGGATGCCGTCAACGCCATGCCCATCTCCGTCCGCGCAGCCGCGCTGAAAGCCGACGCCGACGAAACCTTCGGACGGGTCATGCAGGTCAAAGACCTGTTGGAGAACGCGCTGATGCGGGTCCGGCTGCTGGTGCTTGAGCCGTCGAAAGAGTGATTTCCGCCTTCACAACCTGCCGCTGTCGCGGTGCCGCTGCATGGCCCGCCGGCAATGGCACGGCCGGTCCGGCGCGATGCGCGCCAGCGCCGCCTCTAGAATCTCCGGCAACCGCTCGGCCGCACGGTCCCCCTCGGCCAGTTCCGCGTCCGTCGCCATCCCTTCAAAGAGGACGTCGCCGCGGTACGGCCTCGGCGCAACCCCCTCGGCCGGATTGACCACCCAGCAAAGGGCGGCGTAGCAGAGTTCCAACTCGCGCGCGAGGGCAAACTCCGGCGCCAGCGTCATTCCCACCACCGACGCCCCCTCCCGCGCAAAGGACCGAATCTCGGCCGGCGTCTCCAGCCGCGGACCGTCCGTGCAGACGTACACGCCGCCCATTCGATGCGGCACGCCGGCAGACCGGAGCGCCTCGCCCAGCGCGCCGGAGAGCGACGGGCAAAACGGCTCGGCATGGCGCAGCACGCCCAGGCCGCTCGTCTCGAAGAATGTCTTCGCGCGAGCGGTGGTCTTGTCGAGAATGTCGTCCGGCACGAAAAACTCACCGACCGCCAGGCCCGGGTCAATCGCGCCGCAAGCGCTGGTGGCCAGCACGGCGCCCGCGCCGCGGGCCTTCAGGGCCCAGAGGTTGGCGCGGTAGTTGACGGCCCAGGCGCCGAGGGAATAGCCCTTTTCGCCGTGGCGCGCTAGACACATCGCCCGACGTCCGCCCGGCAAGGTCGCTTCGAAGATGGGCTGCGAGGATCCGAACGGCGTGTCTTCCGCCCCGCCGGCCTCCAGGACGATGCCGCCGCGCCGCCCGAGGATGTGCCACGCCCCGCTTCCCAGAATGATCGCGGTGGCGGGGTCGGTCACGGCTCGGATTCCTTCCGGGCGGGACCTTCCGCGCGGGCGGCGGGCCCGTCGGCCTCGCCGGCCGCCGAGGCGGGCACGTCGGCACCGTCGCGTTCGCGCGCCAGTTGCTCCATGAACACCCGGGCCGACGCCAGCCGCGCCTCCGCCAGCCGACGCGACGTCTCCAGGTTAAAGAGGTCCCGCACGCGCGTCTCCCAGTAGCCGTACGACTCGCGCTGGCGCCAGGCGCGGACGGCCTCGTCCACGGCGCGCCCCTCCAGGCAGTAGCGCCTGAGGTCGCGCCAGATGCCCAGCGCGCCGATGTCGTCGAGGCTGTCGGCGTCGGAGAGGACTTTGGCCTCGGCCAGGTCGGCGGAGGCGTCGTGGGCGCGGCGGATGATTTCCTGGACGAGTTCCAACTGGCGCGGCGGAAGGCGCCCCCGCAGCCGGTCGCCCGCCAGTTCCGCGCTGTAGTGCTTGACGTCCTCGGCGCTCATGGTGGCGGCGGCATAGACGGTGCTCGTCCGCCGCTCCTCCTCCAGGCGGACCGTCGCCGCTTGGTGAAACAGCGCCGCCGCCGCTAGCGCCGTCCGGTCCATCCGCCACCCGGCCGCCTCCTCGCACCGCGCGAGGCGATCCGCCACATGCATCACCCGCACCGAATGGTCGAAAAGGAACGTGTCTTCGCGGCCGAGCGGCGACCGCCCGACCAGCACTTCCCGCGCAATGGCGATAAGAGGGTCCATGTCCGGCATAGGCGATTCGTCCCCGCTCTCCGCAGGATTTATCGGCTACCGGCCGACCGGCCTATAGGTGCAATCGCGCTGGACCGGCTCGAAGCCGGCCGACCGGATCAGCCGCTCCAGGTCGCCCCGCGAAAGATTCGTTGGGGCGACGCCCGCCGCAGTCACGCTTGCCACGGCGGAGCCCACAGGGCGAAGCCGGGCCGCCGCCACCACGTTCTCCTCAATCATCGTCGAGCCCAGGTCGTTCGCCCCGAACCAGAGGGCCGCCTGGCCGAGGAGCGGACCCATCGTTACCCACGAGGCCTGGACGTTCGGGATGTTGTCGAGGACGATCCGTGCCGTCGCCACGATCCTGAGGTACTCGGCCCCCGTCACCGGCCGCCAGTCGGGCCCCAGGTCGCCCGAGCGCGCCAGGTCCGTGCCGCCCGCCTGGAACGGCCAGGCGATGAACGATTGGAACCCGCCCGTCTCGTCCTGAAGGTCGCGCAAGTGCAGGAGGTGCCCGATGCGTTCCGCCGGCGTCTCCACGTGGCCGAAGACCATCGTCGCGCTGGTGGACATGCCGAGGGCGTGGGCCTCGCGCATGACCCCGAGCCATTCGCCGGCCGAGCACTTGCGCGGGCTGATGAGGCGGCGAACGCGGTCGGCGAGGATTTCCGCCCCGCCGCCCGGCAGACTGTCGAGGCCGGCCGCGCGCAACCTCTCCAGCGTCTGGCGGACCGACAGGCCCTCGCGCCGCGCAAGGGCATGGACCTCCGGCGGGCTGAGCGCGTGGATTCGCACATCGAACCGCCCGCGAATCGCCCGGAAAAGGTCCTCATAGAATTCGATGCCGAGGCCCGGGTGCACGCCGCCCTGCGCCAGGATATGCGTCGCCCCGAGCGCAACCGCCTCGCGGACCTTCTCGGCGATGATCCCGGAATCCAGGACGTACGCCTCGGGCGAATCGGCGGCCCGCCAGAACGCGCAGAACCGGCATCGGCACTCGCAGATATTGGTAAAGTTGATGTTGCGGTCCACCGCAAAGGTCCGCGCGCGCTTCCCGTGAAGCCGCCGGCAGACCTCGTCCGCCCGCTGCGCCAAATCCAGGAGGTCCGCCTCCTCGTAGAGGCGAAGCGATTCGTCCAGCGACAGCCGCGCGGTCTGCAAGCGGCTCGCCATCTTACGCCTCCGGCCCGAGTTCCAGGCGTCCGCCTATCGGCGCCAGGCCGTCCTCCGACGCCATCCGGTAGAACACCGCCAGCCCCTGCCGCTCTTTGCGTCCGAAGCCGTAGCGGACTTGGTGCAGCAGGTATTGGTGCGCCTGCGCCGCCGGGATGCCGCGCTCGCGCTCAGCCCGCTCGGCCAGGGCGTCGCGGGCTTCCAGCCCCGCGTCGCGCGCCTCGGCCAGGAGGCGTGCGACGTCGGCCAGTGGCGCATCGGCGCGCGCGGCCCAGACGGCAAAGACGAACGGGTGGCGGACGAAGCGGTCCCATTCCCGCCCCAGGTCGAGGACCCACTCGGCATCCGGGCGCTCGGCGAGGAGGCCGCGGTCGCCGATGACGAGTTCTGCGTCGGGCCGGCGTGCCGCCGGCTCACCCGCGTCGCGCGGAAACATAAAGTGGGCCCGCACGCCGAATTGCCGCCCAAGAAGCAGCCGCGCCAGCGCGTTGGACGTTCGGCTGGCGGGGTCGAGGAGGACGCGGCGGACCTTCTCCATTTCGGCCCAGCCGAAGAGGCGCACGGACCCGCACCGTCCGCGCGACCCGATGGCCGCCACTGGAAGGACGACGAACCGCGGCGGGGCGGCGAGTCGGCCGGCATGCGGCCGGGCGCGTTCCTGCGAATCGGCCGACAGGCGAAAATACTCAATCGCCGGCACGAGGGCGACATCCACCTCGCCGCCGCGAAGCAGGGGCGCAAGCGCGCTCGGCTCCGCCAGGCGCAGACGAACATCCGCCCGCTCCGCCAGGCCGAACGTGAGCGGCCAGGCGTTCACGTACGGGACGGCGCCGATTCTCAGGGGCGTCGGCACAAGGTTCTCCGGGGCATGCGCCGGCCATTATAGACTGAGCCGCCGTTGACACGCAACCGGCGCCGGTCTAGAGTGATGGGCGAGGAGGCTAAAGCATGAGAGCGCACGGAGCATGGCGGCGGGCGGCAAGCGCAGCGGCACTGATGCTGGCGGCGGGGTGCCAGGGGCCCCTTTCGCGCTCCGAGCGGGTCGAGATGCTCATGGCCCGTAGCGCACAGCTCGAGGAGGAGTTGCAGGAGGCGCGCGAGCGGCTGGCACAACTGGAGGGCGCCGAGGCGGCCGTTTCCGAAGCCCCTCGCGCCGGCGTCCCCGAGGACCCGTTCCGCGCGGTGGCCCTGCGCTTCGGGAAATACACGGGCGGGCTGGCGGCGGACGGCCGGCCGGGCAACCAGATGCTCAAGGTCATCCTGGAACCCCTCGATGCCGAAGGCGACGTCGTCAAGCGGGCGGGGAGCCTGGAACTGGAGGTCCTTGAACTCGGCGGTGCGGTGCCGACGCCGCTGGCCCGGTGGGCGTGGCCGGCGGAAGAGTTCGCCAAGACGTGGCTGAGCGGCGTGGGGCTCTATGGGTACGTTCTGAAGTTGGAGTGGCCCTCCGGTCGGCCGCCGGCCGGCGAGCGGGTGCTCCTTCGGGCGCGCTTCACCACACTCTCAGGCGAGGTGTTGGAGACCGAGAAGGAACTCGCGCTCGCCGCGGAGGGCGGGTGAGGGGCGAAAAGGTTCCTGACACCTTTCTCAGCCGCCGGGCTGGCCGGGCTTCTTCTCGAAGCGGTCAACCGGCGCGCCGGGATAGGTGCGCTGCTCCTCGCCGGGGGCGAGTTGGACGGGCGGCACTTTGGTCGCGGCTTCCTGCATCCGCCGCTCGAGTTCGTCCTTGGTCTCCATGTATTTCTCGAGGACAAGGCCCTGGTCGTCGAGGACGAAGCGGATGCGGACGGGGTTCTCCGGGTCGTCGTAGAGGTAGAGCATCTCGTTCTCGATGATGACAGTGGGCCGGCCGAGTTTCTCGACGACCTTGTCCTTTTCCCAACCGATCTCGACGTCCTCGTAGAAGTCCTCGACGGGCGGGCGCTGATACCAGCATCCGGCCGAGCCGAGGCACGCGGCCGAGAGCAGCACAAGTAGGAAGGCGTTGGTGCGCATGACGGATCCTTTCCGTGGGGCGTGGCTTGCCGTGCGTCGGCCTTAGGGCACCTGCCCCTCGCGATGGTTCTCCCAGGGCTTTTCCGGGTTTCGCCAGCACTTGCCGGCGACTTTGGTTTCGGCGTCGAAGTACACGCTGACCTTCACCAGGTCGCGCGGGTCGTCGCGCGTATAGACCCATTCATCGTCCAGACGGTATCGGGGCGCTCCGAGAATCTTTTCGACCTGCTGAGCGGGCATGCCGATCGAGACCGCCAGATAGTTCTCGCGTGTCAGTTGGCACCCTGCGCCGGCCAGGAGCATCCCGGCCGCCAACGCCGCCACCGCCGTCCGCCTGGCCGACCCTCCTGCCATCGTGCTGCCTCCCCGTGCTGCGCCCTTACTCGACCCCGATCTTGATGACGCGCTGGGCGATGAGTTTCTCATCGAACCCGCCGGGCGGGTAGTAGGTCGCCTGGACGATGACGAGCATTCCGGCCGGCAGCGACTCCTCCCAGAGGAGCGGGAAAACGTAGGAGCGGTCAATCGGGTCGTAGTAGGTGCGGTTGCTCTCGACGTCAAGGACCGCGACGAACCAGTGGCCGAGGCGCCGGCCGCGCTTCGAGGTGCTCTTGGTGCGGTAGGCGAACGCTTCGACGCGGTACGAGCCGACCGCCTTCGTCGGGTCGCCGAACTGGTCAATCGGCTGGACGCGCACCTCGAGCCCATCGTCGCCGGGATACTGGTCGAAGTTGCGGCTGCGGGTGAAGAAGCCGATGACGAGGGTCCGGGGGGTAAAGAGGGACGCCCAGGGGGGAATGGGTCCCAGGCCGCCCTCGGGCTCGGGCAGGGAGGGCCCCGCCTCGCCGGAGTCCAGGGGCTTTATTTCGACCTCGCCTATCAGGACGTCGCGCAACTGGCCGAGGCCTGTGACGAGGCGGTCGCGGGGCTGCTCGTCGGGCAACTGGAGGGCTTCCTGGCGGAGGGCATCGGCCAACTCGATGGCCAGGCGCCGGCGGTCGTCGCGCATAGGGGACCCCCAGCCCTCGCATCCGCCGGCCGGGAGCAGCCCCGCCGCCGCCAAAACGCCCAGCACCGCCGCGCGCACCCATTGCGCCATCGAAAAACGCTCCTTGCGAAAAGGCCCGTCCGGGGCCGATTATAGGCCCTTCGGCGAAGGGGTGTCAACACCTTAAAGGCAATGCGGAATGCGGTCCCTCGACCATGCCCTTCGACAGGCTCATGGCCGTGAGCGTGGTCGAACGGCTCGGGCCGCCCTGAGCGAGGTCGAAGGGCGGAATGCAGAACGCGGAACGAGAAGCCAAACAACGGACGGCAAACAACAGGCAACCAACAACGCCCACGCTTAGCCGCGAGCCGACAGGCGAGCGCGCATGCGGCATCCGGGCGAAAGTCCCGCGGCGCCACACGGCTACTTGGCCGGCGGCATGAACGGGACGGTCGTCCCCTCGGGGGCATCCTTCAGGAGGATTTCCTCGGCCGACAGGATGAGCGTCTGGGCCCAGAGGTCGGGCCCGCGGGGCTCGAAGAACAGCGCCCCGCCGAGACTCACGGGCGACCGCCGCCGGCCGCCGATTACCAAGAGCCGCTCCGCCCCCAGCCGGACCTCCGCCGCCAGATCCGACGCCGTGAACTCCTGACGCGCCACACGCTGTATAGGCCCGGCCGGCGTCTGGGCCCACCGCGTCACCTCTTTGCCGTACACCACCTCGGGCACGAAGGCGAGGCGGACGAGGGCGGGGTCGGCCGGGTCTCGCCGGCAGACGAAACGAAAGCCCGGCACGGCCTGGATGAAGCGCCGGCCGGAGAGCCGACCCAAGGCGTCCGTCCAAAGGACCTCCAACTCCTCGCGTTCGGCGCCCAGGGTGATGCGAAAATCCATGTTCTCGCGGACCACCAGTTCCACCACCGACGCCGACCGGTCCGACGTCTGGACGAGCAGTTCGTTCATTCGTTCGGCGGCCAGGCGGGCCCCTTCGCCCAGCGCCAGGTCGTTCGCCTCCCACAGGCCGCGCTTCTCGTACGGCACGTCGGTCGTGCCGAGCAGCCGCCAGAGGTCCTCGAGCGGGGCGTCGGGGCGGATGCGGTGGAGGAGGCGGACGAGGCGGACGCGGAAGACCGGTTGGCGGGCAGCGCCCGGCTCTGCCTGAAGCGGCCGCAGGACGATCGGCTCGCGGGTCCGGGCGCATCCGGCCGCCACGCCAAGCGCCGCCGCCAGGAGAGCCAGCACAAGGACCGCCAGGGTTCCGTGACACGTGTTCTGAAGGGTGCCATGCTTTCGCGCTGTTGCGAAAGCATGTTCCTGGTGAGGGGCGCACGCTTTCGCAAGCGAAAGCGTGGCACCCGGCTTCCGGTGGAGATGCACGGTGGCTCTCCCTGTCACTTGACCTTCGGCCGCAGGGGCAGGTCGGCGGGCTTATAGGTGAAGAACTGGCGGGCGATCTTGTCGGCCAGGCCTTCGGTCAGGAGCGTCGCCAGTTCGCTCGCCTCCTCCGGCTGGACGTCGGGCAGCGTCTCGGCCGTCACCAGCCGCGCGGCGGCCAGCGCCGGCCACTCCTGCTTCTCGGTTTCGGGCGAGACGACGCGCACCGCCGTCTCCGCGTAGCCGTGAAAAACGTTCGCGCCCGGCGAGTCCCTCAGGCGGAAATCATACATCTCGACGTGCACGACAAGGTCCACGTTGAAGTACCGGCCGATCCGGGCGATGGACCAGCGGGCAAACTCGCGCTCCGTCCGCCGGGCGGCCGACAGGCTCGCCGCCGGAACGATCGGGCCCGACGCATCATGCTCCTGGAGCGTCTTGCGGACGGCTTCGGCGAGCGCCAGCTCCAGCCGCGGATGCTCCGACGCCAGCGCCGGGTCCGCCACGTCTACCAGCACCAGGACGCTTTTGCCCGCCAGGCTGTACTCGGCCTCGACCTTGTCCTCCGGCACGAGCGGGCCGACGGTCTTCACGAGGATCCAGGCGACGGCGTCGCACCCGCCGGCCCATGCCGACGCAGCGACCAGCGCCAGGGCAAGCCAACGCCGCGCAGGCGCGCTCATAGCTCGCCTCCCCCGCCTCCGCGGACCTCGACCTTGTGGTCGTAGAACTTGCGGACCAGGTCGCGGGCAAACAAGAGGTTCGTCCCCCGGCGGATCACCCGCTCGCTCGTCTCCAGGACCCCCACCGGCCGGTTCTCCGGGAACGTGACCTCGACAACCGTCTCATAGACGGGATTGGATTCGGCGTCGGGCTTGACGACCTGGATGCGGGCCTTGGCCCGGCCGCGGAACAGGTTCGCCGAACCCTCCTCCACCATCGTGTAGCGCTCCAGTTCGACGTAGAGGAGCGTGTCGGCGCCGAACTCGCGGGCGATCCGGTCCAGGCTCATGTTCGGCCACTCGAGCGTGGATTCCTGCCAACGCACCACCTCGACCGGGTGGACCACCGTCTTGACGCGCCCCCCCAGGTCGCGCGCGATCGCGTACACGAGTTCCTGGCTGACCTCGATCGGCACGGTGGGATAAGTGAAGAGGATGTCCGTGCCGGCGTACGGCACGATGACGAGGCACTCCGCCTTCAGGTCGTACTCCGCCTTGACGCTGCGGGTGATCTGGTCGGGTTTAAAGAGCCAGACCAGAAAGTGGGGGACGTAGCACCCCGCGCCGGCCCCGACGGCCACCAGCGCGCCCAGCACCATAAGCGCCCCCGCCCGGACGGCCGGGGCACGCCTCCATGGATTCGCCAACGCTCTGCCTCCCACGCCTCACATCACCGACCACTTGTACATCCACGAGGCCAGCAATAACGCGAATAACGCGAGGATAATCAGCGTCGGACTCACGCGGACGAAGAACGGCTGCACGCTCCGCCCCCTCGCCAGCGCCGTCACCAGACCGACGAAACCCCCGGCCACGAGCCAGAAGAGCGCGAAGCCGAACGGCTGGTTCACGACCGCTTCCGCAAACCGCCCGTGCGCCGCCAGCACAAACGACGTCGTCACGCCGCACGTCGGGCACGGCTTGCCCGTCATCTTCAGCATCCCGCACTCCGGCAGCCCCAGGACGCGATGCGTTCCCGTCCCCGTCGGCGAGGGAACCAGGAGCACCCCCGCCGCCAGAGCGGCCGCGCACACCAAGGCCAGAAAAACCTGCACCCCGCGCTCGGCCGGACTCGGCCGGAGCGCCAACAGCACGCTCGCACGCGCCTCCTCCCCGCTCCGGGCGCTCTCGTTGGCCTGGCCACAGGCGCTTTCGGTCGTCACCGGCAGGCTCTCCACCTTTTGGCGGCCCGCACAACTCCTGCCGCCGCAAATGGTTAGATGATACAGGCCGACCCCGCGGCGGTCAACGCGAAACGCCATTCACGGCATGACTTTTCCTTCCGGCGTGTCCCATTTGCCCGCTTCGGGCGAGGGTTCGCGGTCGCGGACGGCCAGGTGCTCCGCAATGTGGCGGACCGCCGCCGCCGCATCATCCGTCACCAGGAAAAGGTCCAGGTCCGCCGGCGAGATGTGCTCGAACCGCCCCAACACCGTCTCCCGCAGCCACTCCAGTTGCCCCGACCAGAAGTCGGTCCCGAACAGGACGATGGGCAGGCGGTGGATCTTCTCCGTCTGAATCAGCGTCACGGTGTCGTAGAACTCGTCCATCGTCCCGTACCCCCCGGGGAAAAAGATGAAGCCGACGGCATATTTCGAGAACATCACCTTGCGGACGAAGAAGTAGCGGAAGTTGATGACCTTCGTCAGGTACGGGTTGGCGACCTGCTCGAACGGGAGGATGATGTTGAGGCCCACGCTCTCGCCGCCCGCCTCCTTCGCCCCCCTGTTGGCGGCCTCCATGATTCCCGGCCCGCCGCCCGTAATGACCGAGAACCCCGCCTGGGCGGTCCGCCGGCCGATCTCCTCCGCCTTCGCATAATAGGGATGGTCGGGGCCCGCGCGGCTCGATCCGAACACGCTCACGCCGGGCGGCACCTGGGCCATCATCTCGAACCCGTCCACGAACTCCGACATGATCCGAAACACCCGCCACGGGTCCTGCGCCAGAAATGCGTCGCGCATCGTTCGCTCCTCGCTTACCCGTCTGAAGGTTCGCCCGCCTCCGGCAGCGCCCGCGTCGGGCCCGGCGCCGGCGCCGGCGCCGGCAGTTCCTTCTCCAGCGCCGCCGACTGCTGCGCCAACCGCTCCGCCGACGGACGCACGCGCGACTCATACGAGCCCACGGCCGCGTCATACGCCTTCGCCGCCCGCCCCAGGCCCTCGCCGATCTTCGCGAAATGCTCGACGAACTTCGTCACGCGCTCGAACAGTTCGCGTCCCGTCTCGCCGATCGCCTCGGCGTTTTCCGCCATCTCCTGCTGACGCCACCCGTGCGCCACCACGTTCAGCAGCGCCATCAGCGTCGTCGGCGTCGCCAAGAACACGCGGCTGCGCATCGCGTCTTCCATGAGCGTCCGGTCCGCCTCCAGCGCCGCGCTGAAAAACGCCTCCCCCGGCAGAAAGAGCACCACGAAATCCGGCGCCTCGGGCAACTGGTCCCAGTAGGCCTTCTGTGCGAGCGCCCGCACGTGTTTCCGAACGTCCTGCGCGTGGCGCGCCAGGGCCGCTTCCCGCGCCGACGCCTCCGACGACTCCACCGCGTCCATGTAGGCCGTCAGCGGAACTTTCGAGTCCACAACGATGGACCGCCGCCCCGGCAGATGGATGACCATGTCCGGCCGCTGCCGGCCTTCCTCTGTCTCGACATCAGCCTGCTCGGTAAAGTCACAGTGCGGGCTCATGCCGGCCACCTCGACGACACGCCGCAGCGTCATCTCGCCCCACCGCCCCCGTGCGGTAGGCGACCCGCGCAGAGCCGTCTCCAACCGTGTCGTCTGCGTCCGCAGCGAATCCTGCGCCTTCATCAGCCCGTCCAGGTACTCGCGCAGACCGCTGTAGGCACCCATGCCCGACTTCTCGACCTCGGCCAAGCGCTTCTGGTATTCTGCAAGCAACTGCTGGATCGGTTTCAGCCGCTCCTCCGCCTGCCCCAGAAACTGCTCGCGCGAGTCCTTCAGCGCATCCGACGAGAGGGCCTTGAACGCGTCCTTGAGTTTCCCCTCCGCCTCGGCCAGAAGCGCGCGCTGCTCCGCCAGGTTTTTCTGCTCCGCTTCCAGGCGCGTCTCGGCCTGGACGCGCGCGGCCTGCTCGGCCTCAAGCCGATCGCGCAACTCGGCCTCGGCCCCCCCGTCGCCGACTCTCCGGCGCTTCGCCAGCACGATGAGGAAAACCAGGACACCCAGCACCAACAGAATAAGGATCACCAAGAGCGGGTCGGTCACAGGCGCATCCTCCCCAGACCGCCGACCATCCTACCCGCCGCCGCCAGGCCGGTCAACGAGGCGGAGGGAAAAGGGGTCAGGACCCTTTTCCGCGCAGACGCGGGCCTCTCGCCTTAGGGTTCGGGACAAACACGGCCACCCGTCGCCGAACAGGCGCCTGCGGAAAAGGGTCCTGACCCCTTTTCCCCAAAGCAAGAGCCCCCGGCCACCCGGCCGGAGGCTCTCGTCCGAGACGCTGCCAGAGGATGTCTAACCACGAGCGCGAGCGAGCGGCCCTGCCCGGTAAACCGCCAGCGCGTCCGGCCCCGTACGCACCAGGATGAGGCTTTCGCGCCGGCCGTCGGCGAAGTCCCGTGCGAGGTCCAGCCGGAACCGCATGGCGTAATCTTTCCGCACCGGCCCCATCCAGGCGGCCCGCGCCTCCAGCCCCTCCGGCCGCAATTGCCAGAACTCCAGCGCCCTTTTGGCCGCAGCATCGCGCGAAAGGCCTTCCTCAAAACCCTCTGCGCCGGCTGGGCCGCTTCCTGCGCCCGGACGCCAACCTTCGATGCGCCCCAGGAGGTCGCCGCCCACCGCCGGCAACTCGTCCAGCACCAGGCCGATCCGCTCCGCCCCCGTCAGGTTCGACGAGACAACCACGCCGTCCACGTACACGGCGTCGGCGTGGCGAGCGCACAGATGGAACGTGGCGCGGCGGACGGGCCGGGCTCTGGCATCCACCCATTTCGACGCCTCGCGCCAGCCGCCGGGCGACTGGATCGCCCCGCACACGAGGCACACACGGCCGACGATCGGCTCATCGTTCTGGAGCACCTGCGGCGCGAGTAGCCGCAGCCGCTCCAGGAAGTCCCGCTCGTGGGCCTCCAGGCACCCGCCGCACACCCCGACGGGGTGCCACGGCCAGATGCCGACCATCGCCCGGTACTCCGGAATGGCGAGCCGATCCGCCAGATGCCGCCGACCGACCCGTTTCTTGCAGACGCCGCACTCGGCCATACGCTGCCTCACGGTTTCGTCAGGAAGAGCCAGATGCCGATGCCCACGAACCCCGCCGCCGCCACGTAGTGCAGCACGCGGGGCTGGATAAGTCCCTTGCCGACATAGCCGAGCACCGTCGCGATCACCGTCGCCGTCACAAGGGCCAGACAGGCGCCGAGGCCGACGGCCCAGGGGTGCCGGCTCTTGGCGCTGAACAAGAGGACACTCAGTTGTGTCTTGTCGCCCAACTCCGCCAGAAACACGATCCCGAACGTTGCAAGAATGGTCTTCAGGTCCATGGCCAAACCTTTCCGTTGGGCGCGCCACCCCAGGATAGTGGCCCCCGCCGGGCCTCTCAACCAAAAAGCCCGCCTCGCTTCGGGGTCCAGTGCCGTTTCCAAAAAGGTTGTATGACTTCCGGGTGCCACGGTTTGCTTGCCAAACCGTGCTTCTCATCCCGGCAACACCGATTGGCAAGCAATCGGTGGCACCCGGGGAAAAGGACTCTACCTTTCTGGAAAGGGCACCATGAAGCCCCCGCGCCGGACCGCCCGCCGCGCCGACTTTTGGCTTGAACGCGCCGCGCCGGCCCGTTACCCTCGCCCGCGCTATGGTCATCACCAACAAGAACCACGGCCTGACCGTCGAGACGCTGGCGCGGCTGATTGACCATACGCTGCTCGCGCCCGACCACACCGTCGAGGACGTCGAGCGCGCCTGCCGAGAGGCCGTCCAGTTCGGCTTCCACACCGTCTGCGTCGCCCCGTACGACGTGGCGCGGGCGGCCAAAGCGCTTCGCGGCTCGGCGGTGCTCGTGGGCGGGACGGTCGGCATCCCGTTCGGGTACTGCGGCCTGGAAGTCAAACACGAAGAGGCCGCTCGTTGCATCGAGGCCGGCGCCGGCGAAGTGGATATGGTCATCAACCTGGTGGCCATGAAGAGCGGACGCTACGCTGACGTCAAAGCCGAGATCGCCGCCATCCGCAAGGTCACCACCGGATGCTGCCTGAAGGTCATCCTCGAATGCTGCTACCTGACGGATGAGGAGAAGGCGCGGGCGGCGGAACTGGCGCTCGAGGCCGAGGCCGACTTCGTCAAAACCTCCACCGGCTTCGGCTCCGGCGGCGCGACGGTCCACGATGTGCAACTCTTGCGGCAAACGGTCGGCGAGCGCGCAGGCGTCAAGGCGGCGGGCGGCATCCGCTCCTTCACCGACCTGGTCGAAATGCTCCACGCCGGCGCCAGCCGCATCGGCACCAGCGCCGGCGTCCAGATCCTCCAGGATTTTCAGAGCCGCGAGGACACCTGACGCGTCTTATGGCCTCCGAACCGACCACACGCGATAGCCTGAAGGCGTTGGTCCGCCGGCTGCGCCTCCGTTTGGCCGACGCCGGGCGGGCAGGTTTCGCCGCCGTGCCGCGCGCCGCCGCTGCAGCGGCGCAACCCGCGGCGGCTAAACCGGCACACCCTGAACCCTTGTCTGCTGTGCCCTCCGGCGCGCCGGAACGGCGCGCGGCTCAGGCGATTCGCCAGGAGTTGGCCATGGCCGCCGACCACCCTGCGCCTCAGGGCCAGGACTTTTTCAACTTCGGCGCCCCGGACCTCGAAGGCGGCGCGAGCCGCGAAGACGCCCTCCGACGCATCGCCTCCGAAGTCGCCGAGTGCACCCTCTGCAGGGAACTCGCTTCGACCCGCACCCAAACGGTCCCCGGCCAGGGCGACCCGAACGCACGGCTCGTGTTCATCGGCGAAGGGCCTGGCGAAGAAGAAGACCGCCAGGGCCTGGCGTTCGTCGGGCGGGCGGGGCAACTGCTGACGAAAATGATCGAGTCCATCGGCCTGACGCGGGACCGCGTCTTCATCGCGAACATCCTGAAGTGCCGCCCGCCCGGCAACCGCAACCCCGCCCCCGACGAAATCGCCCACTGCCTGCCCTTCCTCGCGCGCCAACTGGAGATTCTCCGCCCCAAAATCGTCTGCACCCTGGGTAACGCGGCCACCCAAACGCTGCTACAAACGCACGACGGCATCTCGCGCCTCCGCGGCCGGTTCCACCCCTGGCGCGGGACGCTCCTGATGCCCACCTTCCACCCCGCCTACGTCCTCCGCAACTACACGACCGACACCCGCCGCAAAGTGTACGAGGATCTCCTCCAGGTCCAGACCGAACTCGCGAAGCCCTGACCCCGCCTCCGCCCTACGGCAGGATGACGGCCTTCAGCACCCCGTCCGCGTACTTCTCCACCAGGTCGAACGCCTTCTTCGCCTCCGCCAGTCCGAACCGATGCGTCACCCAACTGGCCACGTCCACCCGCTTCGACTCCACCAGCCGAAGCGCCTGCCGCAGGGCAAAACGCGACCGCCGGACAAATTGCACCCGCAACTCCTTCCGCCGCGCACGGTGCGGGTCCAGCGTCACTTCGTCCTCCTGCGGGATGCCCACCAGGACCACGCGCCCCCCGATCGCCGCCGCTTCCAGCGCCTGCGGCGGACCCGAAGCACGGTTCGTACACTCCAGCACCAGGTCCGCCCCGCGCCCGCCCGTCAGACGCGCCAGCGCCGCGCCCGGGTCCTCTTTCTCGACGTTGACCGTTGCGTCGGCCCCCAACGAGCGCGCGAGTTTCAGCCGATAGTCCAGCCGGTCCGTCATAATAATCTGGGCCGCCCCCCCCACCCGCGCCAGTTCCATGCACCCCAGCCCGATGCAGCCGGCCCCGATGACCGCCACGGTTTCGCCCGGCACGGTACCCCCGAGGTTCGTCGCGTGGACGGCTACCTGGAGGGGCTCGAGCATCGCCGCCTCCTCGAAACTCATCGAGTCGGGTATCGCCGCGCACTGCTCACGCTCGACCACCACAAACTCGCACATCACACCGTCCACCGGCGGCGTCGAGAAGAACCGCACCGCGGGACACTCGTTCGGCCGGCCGGTCGTACACCACTCGCACTCGCCGCACGAAAGGGCCGGCTCGATCGCCACCCGCGCACCCGCCGACAGGCCCTCGACCCCCGGACCGACCGCCGCCACTTCCCCCGCCGCCTCGTGACCGACGATCATCGGCTCACGCACCACCTGGTCCCCGATCCGACCGTGCGTGTAGTAATGCACGTCCGACCCGCACAGGCCGACCGCCCGCACCCGAACCAGCACCTGGCCCGGACCGGGCCTCGGCGTTTGGCGCTCTTCCACCCGCAGGTCGCGGATACCGTGCAGCACCAGGGCTTTCATCCGTTCCGCTCCTTCGCATCCGAAGCCCGGGGGCTTCCGTCCCCGGGCTGGCTCCGCCAAGTATATCCGCCCGACGCTTTTGTTCAAGCGCGACGCGCCCGCCGGGCGATTCTACTCTAGAGTCCCGGCGCGCCGGGACCGGGGAGATTCTGCGCCGTGATGCCGCTGGCGTTCCATCTAGCCGTTCGGCCGGTCCTCGCGCTGCCCCTCTCGATCGTCCTGGCTGCCGCCTTTGCCGCCCTCCTTGCCTGGACGCTCTGGCGCCGCCTTCCCGCGCGCCGGCGCCGCACCCTCCTCGCCCTTCGCATCGCCGCCGCTGCTGCGATCCTGATGCTCCTCTTTCGCCCGGAGATGGTCTGGCAAGGACGCCGGTCGGTGCGCGGCCAGGTGGCCTTCCTGCTCGACGCCTCGCGCAGCATGACCATCCGCGACGCCGCCCAAAGGGAATCCCCCGCGCGCGAGTCCCTCTCCCGCGCCGACGCCGTCCACCACGCCTTTCTCGCCGCCGCCGGCGCCCGCGCCGAACTCGCCGTCCGCCTCGTCGTCCGCTCGTATGCGTTCGGCTCGCATCTGCGGCCGATCGGCAATAATTTCGCCCCCGACCCCGCCGACGGGCGCACCGACCCCGGCGAGGCACTCGCCGAACTCGCCGACCGCGCCTCCGACTCCCTCCTGGCCGTCGTCCTTGTGGGCGACGGCACGGCCAACCGCGAGTCGCGCTCCAGTCCGACCGACGCCGCCGCTCGGCTCCGTGCCGCCGGCGCCCGCGTCCACACCCTTGCCGTCGGGTCCCCCGAACCCTCCGACCGCGCCCCCGACCTGGCGGTCCGCGACCTGCGGGCCCCGGACCGCGTCTTCGCCGGCAACCGCCCCGAGGTCCGCGCCCGCGTCGCCGGCCTCGGACTCGCCGGCCGACCCTTCAACCTCGCGCTCAAGGTGAACGACAAGGTCGTCGAATCCCGCACCATCACTTTCGACTCCCCCAGCGCCGTCCGCGAGGTCGTCTTCACTCCAACCCTCGACGAACCCGGCCTCGTCCGCCTCACCCTCGAAGCCGAACCCATCCCCGGAGAACTCATCGCCGACAACAACGTTGCCGAAACCGTCCTCCGCGTCGAGGAAGGCGGACTGCGCGTCGTCTATCTCGACGGCTCGCTGCGCCCGGAAGGCAAGTACCTCGCCCGCGCGCTGGCCGAGGCCAGGGAAATGGACCTGGAGCGCCGCATCCTCGTCGGCTCCGCCACCCTAAAGCCCCGGGATGAGGCCCCGCAGGGGCCGAATCCCGGGAATGATGTTCCCGACCTCGACGCCTTCGACGTCGTCATCCTGGGGGACCTTGCGGCCGACGCCCTCCCCGCCGCCGCCGTCGAACGCCTCGCCGCTCGCGTCCGCGACGGCAAGGCCGGCCTGGTGGCCTTGGGCGGCCTGTCGGCCTTCGGCGCCGGCGGATGGGAACGGACACCCCTGGCCGACCTGTTGCCCTTCGCCATTCGCGCCGGCGACGGCCAGGTGCGCGGGCCGTTGCGCTTTGTCCCCACACCCGAAGGCCGGCGCCACTTCATCCTCAACCTCGACGCCGCGCCTTCCGCCGTTCACTCCGCACTCCGCACTCCGCACTCCGCACTCGAACCGAATTCGGCCGACCTTTTCACCCGGCTCCCCCCCCTCTCCGGGGCAAGCGCCGTCGGACCCTTGCGCCCCGCGGCTGTCCTGCTGGCCGCGTCGCCCGAAGGGACACCCCTTCTGGCTGTCCGCGACACCGGCGTCTTCCGCTCGGCCGCGCTCACGGCCGACTCGACCTGGCTGTGGGTCCTCTCCGCCGCCGACCCCGACGGGCCCGAGCGCCACGCCCGCCTCTGGCGGGGCCTCGTCCTCTGGGCCGCCCGCCGCGACGAGAAACCCGCCGGCGACCTCGCCATCCTCACCGACCGCACCCGCTACCTCCTGGCCGACCCCTCCCGCCCCGCCGACGTCGAGGTCCGCGTCTATGCCCCGGGCGCCGACGGAGCGCCTCGCGTCCGCGCAACCGCGCCCGACGGCCAGACGCGCGACCTTGCGCTCACGCTTGTTCGCGAAGGCGAGTGGCAGGCTGACCTCCAGGCCGCCGCGCCCGGCGCTTGGCGCCTCCGCGCCGAAACCTCCGACTCCGCCGCCGACCTCCTGGCCGCCGACACCGAGTTCATCGTCGAGGTCCAGGACTTCGAACTGGCCGACCTCCTGGCCGACCACCAGGCCCTCCAGGCCCTGGCCGAAGCGGGGGGCGGCACGTTCCGCACCCTCGACGGCCTTGGAGAACTTCTCCGCGAACTCGCGGCGGGCGGCACCCATGTGGACGAACCCGCCGAGCGCCAGCTCCCCCTGGCCGCCGGACGAATCTACCTGGCCCTCGTCCTGGCTCTCCTCGCCACCGACTGGCTCCTCCGCCGCCGGTGGTGAAGCGAGCGTCCCGGCCGACGCGGCCGAAGGGACGATTGAGAGGCGAATCAGGCGCGACCCGTGCGGGTCGCGCCTTGTTCTAGGCAACCGGGGGAGCCCGGCTTGGGGGTGTTTCAGCCCATCAGGTCCACCAGAGCGAAGATCACGAAGGCGCGGAGCAGCCACGTCGCCAGCGTTACGACCAGGATTTGCCAAAGTTCCAGCCTGAAAAGCCACGCCATCAGCCCCACCAAGGTGACGAACGAGAAGATCCACGCAGCCAGGGTGAGCAGCGGCGCGACGGCAATGTAAACAGCGTTCGCGCCGAACGTCACGACCGCCACCTTCCACGCAAACTCTCCGAGCGGCGGGATCGGCAGGTCGGCGATGCGCTGAACCACCAGCATCGCGATAACCAGGAAGACGGCGGAGATGGCGCTCCCCACCAGCCAGACGAGGACATATTCCATGGTTTCCCCTCCTTGTGTCAGACTTCCAGCACCAGTTTGTCCAGCAGGCGGTTGATGGTCGCGGTTTCTTCCACGGTCAGCCGCAGCGCCGCGGCGCCGGCATTCTCTTCCGCCTGCGCGGGGTTGCGGACGCCGACCAGCGCAGGCGTTTCATGGGGAGGGCCTGTCCCCGGCGGCCGCCTTGCTTCCGCTTTCGGTCCGCATGGGCAATAGCGCCGGGTCCAGCCCCCAGTCGTCGTAGCCCTGTTCAATCAGGCTCAGGTAATCGCCGTCCGGCGGCGCGAAGGCAAACCCAGGGCGCATGCGATAGGTGAAGGCGTCGGCCGGTCCCGATTCGGTCCGGACCGTCACGCGGACCCGCTCGTACAGGGCCGGATAGTCCTCGTACTCGTCGAGCGATTCCAGGTCGGCGGCGGCGATCCGGTAGAGCGCCCCCGGCACCTCGTCGCCGGGGGAAGGGACCACGTCGGCCCAGAAGCGAAAGGCCAGGCGGTGGTCGGCGAGCGAGGCGAGGCCCACAGGCTGCGACGACGCGCACCAGAGGCGCATGTGAGCGCGGCTGAGGTTGGCCCCGTACGCGAAGTAAAGCATCCCGGCCCCCTTGCCGTCGTGTCGGACGCAACCTAAGCGGGCTGACAAGGGGTGTCAAGCGAAAGGCCATCCGGCCCGAGCGCGAGGGTCAAAGCGGCGCTAGCTGTCCCAGGCGCTCGCCCAGGGCTCGCCCTCGGCGGGGCGGTCGGCTTCCCACTGGTCCCAGATGCGGCGGAATCGGCTGGCGTAGATCATCTCAAAGAGGTCGCCCGCGTCGGGGTACCGCGCCAGGAATTCCCCACGGAAGTTTTCGATCTGGATTTCGATGTCCACTCGCGGCAAGGAGGTGTGAAGGATGAGATTGACGATGCGGTCGGCCTCGCGCGCCAATTCCTCCAGGGCTTCGCGCCGGGCCGTTTCAGTCGTCATGGTTCGTTCCCTTGCCGCCGGCCGGCGAGGCGCTCCACTTCCGCAAAGTAGGCCGACACGACCGGCCGGAAGCGCGCCGCCACGCGCGCGGGGTCGTTCTGGACGACGCCGGCCGGGCCGGCGTCGGGGCCGCCGTCGAGGATCGCATGGCCCTGGGCGGCGCCGGTCGCTCGCACCAGTTCGCCGCCTGTCTCGGCGGCGGCAGTGGTCGCAGAACCCGGTGTTTCGGTGGTCGCCGCTCCGCCGGCCGCTTCCAGCCGGCGCTGCCAGGCCACGACGAACCGCCGGAAGTCCGCCTGGCTCATGCCCATCTTCTCCAGAAAGGCGTCCGTCACCTCGCCGTCGCGGGCTTTGCGGTCCGCCTCTCTAATTAGATGGTCGGCCCATCGGGTCGCGTCAAGGGGGTTCTCGGGAAGTTCCGTCGGCTGAGGTCTCGGCGGGAGCATCGGGCCGGCCGGTTCGGTCCGCCCCGGGCTGCCCGTGCCGCCGCCACCCGTTCCCGGGTTTCCTGCGGCGGTGGAATCGTCGGCCGAGACCTCTCCCGTGCCGGCCTCTGCGTCGGCGCCTTCTCCGGCCTCACCGTCGGCCTGGCCGGGCGCTTCGGTGCCGGGACTCTCGGCCTGGGTCCCGGCGCGCCGGGATTCGGCGCCCGCGGCGGCGCCACGGTCGGCGGCGGCCTGCTGGGCGCCGCCGGAGGCGCTCGACTCCTGCCCTGCTTGCGCGCCAATTCCACCGTCGTGTCCACCGGCGTCCGCTGAGCCGCCGCCTGTGCCTTGTCCGCCCGGCGCGGACGCCGTGCTGTCAGAGGACAAAGGCGCCGTCGGGGCCTCGAGCGCCGAGGCGAGGCGTTCGAAGGTTTCGGCCTGGGCCGCGATCTCCTCCGCCAGCGCCTCCGAAGCGGCGTCCGCCACACCGGCGGCGGGTGTTCCTTCGGACTGCGCGGAACCGGGGCCCGTGCCCGTTTCGGCGCGGGCCTGCTGATCGGCCGCGGCAGGCGAGGCATCCGCTGCTCCCGCGCGAGGCCGAGGGTTCTCGGCAGCCGGGTCGGCGGTTGCGGCAAGCGGTGCGGACGGCGCGCCGGCCGACGCCAGTTGGGCTCCGGCGGTTTCGACCCACGGTTGGAAGAGGATGCCCTGGGAGAGCCAGAGGCCGACGGCGAGCACGGCCGCAGCGGAGCCGACCGCCACCGCCGGACGCCGAAGCGGTTCAGACGGTACGAGCGACGCCGGGTCGCGCCGCGCCAGCACCCGGGCGGCACGCCGGGCCACGGCGACGGCCAAGGACGGGTCTTCGCCCGGCCGCGAGGAAAATTCCAGGAAGGTGACGAGCGCGTTCTTCAGTTCCGGGCAGCGGCGCTCGACCAGGTGGGCGACGTAGAAAAGCGAAGGCCTGCGCACCCAGGCCGCCGCGAGGGCGGCGCCCACCGCCAGAGTGCCGACAGCCAGGACGCCCAAGTAGGCCGCGAGGCGCGCCGGGGCGGAGAATCCCCAGGCGGCGTCGGCCAAAAGCACGGCCGCCATGGCCGCCAGCGCGCCCGCCGACGCCCACAGGCCCCCGCGGAGGGCCGACCGGCTGGAAATCGCACGCCGGAGGCTTTCGAGCACCTGGCGCAGAAAGCGCTCCGGGGATTCGGCACGTCGCCTCGACACCGGACGCATCCCGCGTAGGGGAGACCAAGGGGCACAAGCGCAGGGGGACCGCCACCTACTTATCGGCACGGCGGGGCCGCCGTCTTCGGCTAAAGCCTTGGCAAAGAAGCCCGGTGTCGCCACGGCGCCCCCAGAACCGGTTACATAAAAGGGTGGCGGTTCTCCCGCCTTCGTCCCGGCGCGCCGGGACTACAGCGAAGGTAGGAGAACCGCCGCACAAAAATAGATTATGAAACCAGTTCTGGCGGCCTGTTGACCTGCCGCACCTCGGCCGATACAACGTTCTCGATGGCCCTGGCAGACATGCTCGAGCACGTGACGCTCTTTTCCGGCCTCGACGGTGCTGCGCGCGAGAGCATCGCCCGCCTGGCCGTCGAACGGCATTTCCCCGCCGGGCGGACCCTCTTTCGCGAGGGCGAACCGGCCGATGGCTTCTACGTCGTCCTCGACGGCAAAGTGAAGGTGTACAAACTGTCGCCGGACGGCCGGCAACAGATTCTGCACGCGTTCGGACCGGGCCAAGCCTTCGCCGAGGCCGCCATGTTCGCCGGCGAATCCTTCCCCGCCTTCGCCGAAACGCTCTCCGAGAGCCAACTCGCCTTCTTTCCGCGCGACGCGTTCCTCAAAGAGTTGGGCCGCAACTCGGCCCTGGCGGCGGGGCTTATCACCGCCCTGGCGCGCCTGTGCCACCAACTGGCCGGCCTGGTCGAGCAACTCTCCTTAAGCGACGTCAGCGGACGCTTGGCGCGGTACTTGGTGGACCTGGCGCGGCGCAAGGACGTAGCCCTCGAAAAGGGCGGCCGCATCCGACTCGATTTGCCGAAGGGGGAACTCGCACGCCACCTCGGCACGGCACCGGAAACCTTGAGCCGCGCCCTCGGACGCCTGGCCGCCCTCGACCTGGTCCAGGTCGAGGGCCCCGTCCTCACGCTCCGCAATCCCGCCGGCCTGGAGGCCCTCGCCGGCGGCCTGCCCCCCGACGCCGAATGAGGGGCGCTATGACCACGGACCGCCCGCCGACCACTTCTTGCGAAAGCCCTTCTCGCCGGCGATAGCGACCAGAAGCGGCATCAGGAACTGCCCCAGATCCCGGATTACCTCGGCCAGCGGCGGCGCTTCCTCCTCCAGCGCGTGCCGGGCCAGAAAGGCGCTCCACTGTCTTGCCTTGCCCGAATCCCGAGCGAACTCGGTGGACAGGGCCGCGGGAACGGCGTCAGGAACTTCGGTCCGGCGACGCGCGAATGTGGCGCGGATGGCTTGGCTTAGGATTTCCCCGTCGAACTCGCACCGACGCGAAAGGACCCAGACGTCGAAAAAGTCTTTCATGCGGCTGTTCGGAAACCCGAGCCGGACCATCGCCTCGACCTTCTCGGCGATGACCGTCTCGCGCGGATAGGCGCGCAGCACGGGTGCCGGCAGCGTGGCCAGCAGCGTGGGGTAGGTCACTTCGGCAGGCGCGGGCGTCACCGCGTCGCCGAAACCTACGTCAATCTGGAGCCCGGTTTGTGCTGTGTCGAGCCTCACCTGAAGTTGAACCCGCAGGCCTCCGTATTCCTGAACTTCCCGGATTTCCGCGACGCGGACCGATTCGGCGTCGAACTCCAGACCGTCCGGCGGGACGGACATGCGGCAGATTTGCTTGACGGCCCGTTCGAGACGCCCCGCCGACCATTCGCCGCTGGCGAGCAGGTCGAGGTCGCGGGTAGGCCTGTAGGTCTGTTTCGCCCAGATGGCGAAGAGTAGTGCGCCTTTCAGCACGAACTGCTTTGCGAAAGGGCTTTTCGAGAGACGGAAGAGCCATCGCTCCAAGGCGTAGCGCGTCAGGACGAGGTTGAAATCCTCCCCGCGTTCCCGGCTTCGGTCCAAGAGGCGTTGACGGACCGACGCGGCGAGATCTTTCGGCGGGCGCCTGCTCACGTCAGCGATTCCAGGTAGGGCCGCATGACGTTGGCCATGCGGCAAATCTTGGCATAGTGCCAGAGTTCGTCCATCGTCGCTCGTCGCCCGCGCCAGCACTCGCGGAGCGCCTCCAGCGCCACGTCCAGGCCGATCTTATTGCGGTACTTGAAACAGTCCGCCACCGTCTTGGCGACGTTGTAGACCTTCACGGAAACGCCCTCGATGGAATGTTCCTGTACGCCGCACAGGAGGGTCTTGCGTGGGAACCGTACGATCCGCAGATGCGTCGGTCCGGTCTTCGGCAGCCGCGCCTTCTCGCCGATCGCCAGCCAGACGGCTCGCGGCGTTTGCGTCGTGAGGCCGTGGAAACGAAGCGCCGACAGCAGGCATACGACACCGTGTGGGACCCGTTTGCACACCTCCGCGAGGCTGTGATGCTCTGTGACGGGAGCATCGTGGGCCACATAGAGCCCCCGACCGATGCGGTGCACGAGTCCCCGCTGCTCCAGGATCCGCAGGTACTGCCTCGGAATCCCGTGTTTGGCGAGGTCTCGAGGGCGCAGGATCCCCGCCCTCCGCACCATCCGGAGGACCTGATCTTCTCGGGATTCGGTCATGGCAACCTCGTTTACGTAACGTCGGGGATTATCGGCAATCCCCGACGTTTTGTAAAGCCTATTTTCCCGGCTCTCTTTCCCGGCGGAAACGCCTCCGGTTGACTTTCGTCAAAGACGCCGGATCGGTGCATTTCTATCATGGGAGCGGCAACGGAAAAGGGAGCACACGCATGGCAGCGACGAGGACCGTGAAACGCAAGATCGTCCGGATTGATGAGCGGCTCTGCAACGGCTGCGGGGCGTGCGTCACGCCCTGCGCCGAGGGGGCCATTGAACTGGTGGACGGCAAGGCGCGGGTTGTCCGTGAGGAACTCTGCGACGGGGCGGGGTTCTGCCTGGCTGTCTGTCCCACAGGGGCGCTCACGATGGAGGAACGAGAGGCGCCGGCGTTCGACCCCGAGGCGGCCCATGCGAAACAGGAAAATCGCGGCACGCAAATCATCCGCGAGACCTGTTTCCGCTGCGGCGCAAGCGAGGTCCAGGCAGTCCTCTTCCCCTGTCGAGCGAACGGCCAGTCGAAATGGGTCTGCGCCCGTTGCCTTCCGCCGCTCATCCACGACTAGAGCCGGAGGAAACGATTGTGAACTGCACGAACCGAAAGGATTGCACCGGCGTCGTCGCTGGGAAGAAGTGCCCCGGCGTCACGACGGCCGAGCACCTCGGACCGGAGTTCGGCCGGCTCATCGCCGACTACCACGCCCGCATCTGGGGCCGCGAGGGCGCAGTCCCGTTCAAATACAAGTACCTGATGGCTCTGGCGACGGCCGTCACCGGGCGGGAGCGGGAGCGGGCGCTTCTGGAGGCGCGCAAGGCCCTCGCCTATGGCGCAACGCGCGACCAGATCCGCGAAACCCTCGAACTGGGCGTCTGGCTGGGCGGCTCGCCGCTCCTCATGGAAGTCGTCGGCCACGTCCTGCGATTCGTGGACAAGCAGGGCGACGCGGAGGCAAGCTCGCCCTAGCGCCCCGCGGCCTCGCGCAGCGCCGCCGCGAACGCCGACGCCGACGGCGGGTTGCGGTAGGCCTTCACCACCGTCCCCCTCGCGTCGAAGACGATGACCACCGGCGGGTTCCGGGCCTCGAATCGCTCGGCAAAATCCTTCTTCGGCCCCTCCGCCAAGTGCGTCACGTCCACGTGAATCCGATCCAGATTCTCGCTTGCCGCCACCACCTCCGGCGCGGTGAAGACCTGGTAATGCCATGCGATGCATTCGGGGCACCAGTCGGCCCCGAAGTAGAGGAGGATGGGTTTACCCTCGGTCTGGGCGGCCTCGAGCGCCCCCGGATCCCAGGGGCGCCAGTCGACCTCGGGCCGCTCGGCCGTCGCGTAACCGTACAGGCTCATGCCCGCCGCCAGGATGGCGAGCATCGTGACGATCCGCACGGCCCAGAAGCGGCGCGAGAACGGCCGCCGCGACCAGCCCTCCAGCACCCCCAGGAACACCGCCGCAAAAACGAACACCCCCAGGACGAGCGGCCAGAAAAACTCCTCGGCCACAAAGGGCTTGACGAACCACAGGATGAGACCCGCCAGGGTCGTTCCCATCAGTCGCTTGGTCCAGACCAGCCACCCGCCGCTCCGCGGGAACCGGTTCACCAGGCCCGTGAAGGTCCCCAGCACGATGTAGGGCGCCCCCAGGCCGAGTCCCACGAGGAAAAAGGAGACGGCGCCCAGCAGGACCGACCCGGCGGCGGCGACGAAAGTGATGAGCGCCAGCATGAACGGACCGACGCACGGGGCCGCCACCGCCCCCATGACCATTCCCATCCCGAGGGCCCCGAGCAATCCCCGCCGCGCGCCCAACCGTCCCGCCAGCGCCGGCGGCAATTGGATGTCAAATGCTCCATACGTGCTGGCCATCAGCACCGCCAGCGCCGCGACCACTGCGAGCACGCCCGCCGGCTCGCGCAGCACGAGGCCCACGCTCTGGCCCGCCAGCGCCGCCAGAACCCCCACCGCCGTGAACGTCGCCGCCAGACCCAGGACGTACGCCAGCGCCAGCGGCAAGACCTTGGCCGGCCGGCTTTCGCCCTGCTGCGCAAAGACGCTCATCGTCACGGGAATCAGGGGGAAGACGCACGGCGTCAGGTTCAGCGCCAGGCCGAAGAGCAGCAGCACCGCTACGTACGCGAGGAAACTCTCCTCGTACCGGGCGGCGAGGTCCGTCTCGCCCTCGAACTCCAGGTCGAACCTTTTCGGCGCGGCGAGGGCGCGGTCGGCGGCGGCGAAGAGTTCGACATTGGCGGGCGCGGCAGGCGCACCCGCCGGCACGATCATGACGGGCGCCTCGAGCGCAACTTTCGCCGGCGGATAGCAGGACTGCGCGTCGCAACCCTGGTACTCCAGATCCAGCCGCAGAAGCGTCTCACCCGCCGGCGCCTCTGCCGCGACCGTCCCCTCCACCAGCAGAATCGTCCGCCCGGCATAGACGGCGATGCTTCCCCCGGGCGCCCACTCGGCGGCGAAGGGCCCGCCGGGCGGATACCGCACCTCGCCCCAGCGCACGGCATCGTGCGGCTGCGGTGTGAGGGTCGTGGCCGTCAGGCCCGCCAAGGCGGGGTTCGCGTTGACGTGGAACCCGTCGCGGATGTCCAGGACGACGGCCAGTCGGAACGGTTCCCCTGCGACGAGCGCCTCGCGGTCCGGATGAACCGACGCGGAAAGGAAGTCCGCTTCCTCCCCGGCCGCCGACGGCGACCACGCGAGCAGAAAAAAGAGGATGCCGAGAACCGTGATCCGCCGCATCGTTTGCCCCTTTCCCGCCGGCGCTTCCTCATTATCGGCGGGACCGGACCGAGAGGCAACCCGTTGTCCGCCCTGTAATGAGAGATACTCTCTGCTACAGGGCCCGCAGCCACCCCGGTCAGCGCGCCGCCTCCTGGGTGGTCACATGCCGGCGGAAAAACCGAAGCGCTTCGCGCTTCGAGACCGTCCCCTCGGCCACGCCGCGCGTCAGTCGCTCCAGTTCCTCGTTTGTCGCCGCGAGGGCGCGGTCGTTGAGCAGCAGGAACACCTCGGCGGCGGCCAGGGCGGTGCGCTTGTTGCCGTCCACAAATGGATGGTTCCGGCAGAGATGGTAGAGATAGGCGGCGGCTTTTTCGGCGAGGCCGCGGTGGAGGTACTTTCCCCTGGTGCCTGCGGCGGGCATGGCGGCAGCGGATTCCAGAAGCCCGCGGTCGCGCAGCCCCGCCTCGCCTCCGAACTCGCGGATCATCCGCCGGTGGATGGCCGTCACGTGATCCGCCTCGAGGAAGACGACCGGTCGGCTCATTCGGCCAGTTTCCTCAGGGCCGCGCGCCGGCGCGCCACGACACGGTTCAGGCTGGCCTCCAGCCGCGCCTTGTCCACCGGGCGCGGGTTGGCCGGCGTGACGATGAGGCTTCCGCCCTCGACCGTCAGTTGCACCCGGCCGTTCTCTTCCAGGCCCAGCAGTTCCACGATGGGCTTGTCGAGGAGCAGGGCGCTGGAGTTCCCGACCTTCCGGAGCCGCTTGAGCATGGCGCACCTCCCGTTATAATAATGTTATACCACATACGGCCGGCCGGTCAAGGGGATTCCCGCCGGACGGCGGGTGGACGGCGTCCTACGGTAACCGCTCTTCCAGCAGCGCCGCCTCGGCCTCGAGCGTCCACCGGCCGTCCGGCGTGAGTTCCTCGACGGGCGCAAGCGGCATCTCGATCTGCGGATAGAGGACGATCCGCCCCGGATAGGTGCCGACGTGGGTGTGGTGAATGGCGTCGCGGGCGGCGTCGATGCCGCCCACCGCGGCCACCGCGTTGTTCGGGTTGATGCGTCCGTCGGCGGCGTCCGCCAGCGCCCGCCGCAGGGCCTCGATGGGCGAGCCGCTCGTCGCCAGGAGCGTCCACGCCCCATAGTGCATGTCGTTCAGGTTCAGTCGCATCCAGGCCTTTTCGCGACTCTCGAACCCGGCGAAGACATTGAGATATCCCTCGTGGGCGAGGTACTGGAGGGCATCTTCGGCGGCCTTGGCCACCGGCGCGAGGACCAGGATGTCGTCCGCCCCCTGCTTTGCGAGGACCGTCTCGATGGGCTGTTTCGCCAGGTTCACGAGCACGAGGTCCACGCCCTTTTCCTTGGCCAGGGCTCCGAGGCTCCGGCGGACCTTTTCGAGGCGCTCCTCTTTCATCTCAGAGACGATGATCCGCTTCGCCCCGTCCTGGATGCCTTTCTCGACGTGCATGAGGCCCAGGGGCCCGGCCCCGACGTACCAGGCCGTCCCGCCCGCCCGGACGCTCCGCGTCTCGCGGTGATGATGGTAGGCGTGATAGACGCAGGCCCACGGCTCGGCCAGCGCCGCCTGGGCGTAGCCGATCCGTGGGTCGATCGGCAAGAGGTACCCGCCCGCGTGGATCACCGGGCCGATGGTCTGATACTGCTGGTCCGCCCCGCGGATCTTGTACCCGTAGGCCGTGTTCTCGCCGCCGGCATAGATGTCGGCCTGGACGGCGTAGCGCTGGCCGACGGCGTACTTCTTCGCGAGCGCCTTGCCGACCTTGACGACCGTCAGGGAGACCTCGTGGCCGGGGACCGTCGGGTCGGTCGCCAGGTGCTTGCCGCGGACGCGGGTGTGCGATTCGCCCTGGCTAATCATTTTCCAGTCGCTCGCGCAGACGCCGACCGCGTCAATCCGCGCGAGGAGTTCCTCGTCCGCCGGCTCCGGGACGGGCGCTGTTTCGAGTTTCAGGTTCTCCAGGCCCGCCGCGTAAAGGTTCCACGCGCGGCTGGTTTTGGGGATGCGATACGAACCGGCGGCGCGGCGATAGTCGTCCAGACGGCTCACGAACACTCTCCTTCGGTCAGCGTACGAACACCTGTCCGGCGTCGCAGGCTGTAGCGCGGGGGGCGAGCCCCCGCGCTATGACGGCGCCGGCCCGGCCGCACCGCAGCGCGATCCCGGCGCGCCGGGACTCGTGCGTCTGACTCATTTTGTTTCTGAATGGAAACCAAGATGTTCTTGCCCCGTTTCAAGGTCGCAATCTGCGGTCTTGAACTATCCAGAGCAGGGGTGTTCAAGGTCGCAATTTGCGACCTCAAAGCCTTGATCTCCTCCCAGGATAACCGAAAGATAAAATCATCCGGGAACCGGCCGCGATTGCGTTTGACCTGCTCGTTCAGCCGCTTCGTGGTAACGCCGTAGAGTGCGGCCAAGTCGGCGTCCAGCATAACCTTCTGGCCGCGGACGAGAAAGATGCTCTCCTCGATCTGGCTCACCCGCACGACAGCCTTATCACGAGGCATTAAGCCTCCTTCCTTTCTCGCATCGGAATGCGGCCGTTACCGCACGAACACCTGTCCGGCGTCGCAGACGATTGTTTGGCCGGTGATGGTGCGGGCGGCATCGGAGGCGAGCCAGACGACCACGCCCGCCACGTCCTCCGGCTGAATCTCAAGCCCCAGGGCCGTCAGGCCGACGTAGTACGGAATGACCTCTTCGGGCCGGATGCCGCGCTTTCGCGCCGCTTCCTTGATATATTCTTCATTCCATATCTTCGAGCCCTTGAAGACGTTGCCGGGGGCGACGGCGTTGACGCGGATTCCCGCGGGCCCCAGTTCCAGGGCCCAGCCGCGCGCCAGGTGAATCTCGCCCGCCTTCGTCGCATTGTAGGCGGAGTTGTTCTTGGAGGCCTCCAGGCCGCTCTTCGAGGAGACGACGATGATGCTTCCCCCGCGGCCCTGCTTTGTGAGGACCCGCGCGGCCTCGCGGCCGGTGAGGAAGTAGCCGGTCAGGTTAACCTCGACGGCCTTGCGCCACGCGGCCGCAGGGAAATCCACGAGCGCATGGGCCGGGGCGATGCCCGCGGCCGCCACGCAGATGTCCAGGCCGCCGAACGCCTCGACCGCCTTGCGGAACGCGGCCGCCACCTGCGCCTCGTCGGTCACGTCGGCCTTGACGGCGAGGCTGTGGTGCGGCGCCACGGCCTTGGCGATGCGAGCGTGGGTCTCTTCGGCGGCGCCCAAGTCGAGGTCCACGAGGGCGACCCTTGCGCCCGCGCGGGCGAGCCCCTCGGCGATGGCGCGCCCCAGGCCGCTCCCGGCGCCCGTCACGAGGGCGACGCGGTCCTCGAGTATCTGCGGCACGGGCGCGGCAGCGGACGTGACCGCCCGCAAAGCGGGCGGCTCGAACGGCATCGCTCCCCTTCCGCCTTCGCCCTTCGGGCTTCGGCGGACAGGTCGGGTCGCGGCTAATCGTTTGCTGCTGCCGGCTCGGGGGGTGGTTTTTTTACGCATGGGGTTTCTCCCAGGCGCCGTCGGCTGCCGGCTCGTAGCCCTCGTCGCGCAGCGCCTGGCGCCAGTACTCCGCCGATGCGACGATGTCCGGCTCGATGGCTTCAATCCGCGTGCCGCGCGGAAACAGGATTTCCAGGGCGATGACGGCCTCGCCCACGCCGCTCGACTCGAGGGCCGAGAGGCATCGGCCGGCGTCAATGATGCCGCGCCTATTATACTGCGGCGTGAAGGGCCAGTGTCGGCTCGCCTCGCGGTCGCACTGCTGGGCGTGGACGAGGGTGATTTCGTTGCGGCCGAACGGCTCCGCCATCCAGGCGTACGGGTCCTTGTCGCGCGCGGTGTGTGACGGGTCGTCGAACACGGGGGCGGCGTGGCCCAGGTCGAGGTGGATGTGGAACGGCACGGGACTGCGGGCATTCAGGTCCTTGAGGATCCGATGGGCCCGCTCGAGGGTGTTGGGCTGGAGTTGCGGGCGGTGCATCTGCTCCAGGAAGATCGCCTCGAGGCCGGCCCCTGCGGCGTACTTGCCGACCTCGACCAGGCCGTCCGTCATCCGCCTGATGGCGGCCTCGAAGTTCGAATCGAGGTCGCGCTTGCTCAGGCAATCGTAGTGGCCGGAGACATAGCGCGCCCCGAGTCGCAGCGCCAGGTCAAGAAAAGCGCAGCACCAGGCGACGCCCTCGGCGCGCATGTCGGCGTAGGGGTGGCTGAGGAGGTTCATCAGGTAGGAGACGCGTGCCGTCGCCCCGCTCCAGACCGAAAGGCCGTGCTTCTTGATGGCGGCGCGCGTCGCATGGAGGAACTCGGACTGGCGCTCGACGACGCGGCGGAAGAGGACCGGCTCCAGGTGGTCGGCGAAGTACTCAAACTCCGTCAGGCCCGCGCGCGCCAGCACCGCCGCCCACGTGTCCGGCTCGGGGTAGTCTTCCGTCACGAAACCGTTGTTACCGATGAGCCTAAACCGTGTCATTTTCCTCCTCGCTCGGCTTTGCGTCTTCGCTGGCGTCCGATGCGTCGCCCGCTTCCGTTTGCTCCACTGCTTCGGCCATTTCGGCGTCGAACTCGCCGGGCGGTTCCTCCTCGGGGAGATCCGATTCGTAGTGAGCCCAGCGGATTTTGGGCCGGCCCTGTTCGTCGGGGAGTCGCGGCTCCTGGAACGCCTCGTCGCGGAAGACGTGGACGCGCGGCTCGGCGGAGCGGGACCGGGGGGGACCTTTTTCCGGCCGGGACCGCCCCGCCGGTGTTTTATCGCGGCCGGTCGCCTTGGCGCCCCTCGGCGCGGGCCGCCCGTCGCGTTCTCCCCGGGCCGGCCGGCGCGTCCCGGCGCGCCGGGGTTCGCCTCGTGTCACTCGCCGCTCCACCGCCGGCGCCTTGGAGCGCGGCGATTCCGTCGGAGTCTCCCGGGCGGTGGCGGCCGGGGCGGGCGCGGCCGCGGGCTTGGCGGTCGGGGCCTTTCGATCCCGACTCCGCCGGGACTCGGGGCGAACAGCCTTGGGCGCGGTCGGCTTTGGCGGCGGCGCCTCCGGCACGAGCGACAGCGCTGTCCGTTGACGCTCGGTGTCAATCGTGACGACCCGCGCCTCGACCACGTCGCCCACGTGGAGGAACTTCATCGGGTTGCGGATGTAGTGCTGCGAGAACTGGCTGATGTGCACCAGGCCGTCTTCCGCCAAGCCGACGTCCACGAACGCCCCAAAGTCCACGACGTTGCGCACCGTGCCCTTGACCCACATGCCGGGCTTCAGGTCTTCGATGCGGCGCATCTTCTTTCGGAAGATCGGCCGCGCTTGCCGAGCACGCGGGTCCGCGTCCGGATGCTGGAGCGCGCCGACGAGGTCCACGAGGTCGAGCATGGGGATCTCGAGGTCGCGTGCGAGGGGTTCCAGAGCGATGCCCGTGAGGTCCTTTTCGAGCGCCTTGGCGCTTGTTGGATCCTTCAGGTCCGCCGGCGCGTGGCCGACGCGCGCGAGCAGGCGTTCGGCCGCCGGGTAACTTTCGGGGTGGATGCGAGTTGAGTCGAGCGGGTTCGGCCCGGCGACGCGGAGGAACCCCGCCGCCTGGAGAAACGCGCGGTCGTCCCATCCGGGGAGGCCCCGCAGATCGTCGCGCGTCCGGATGGGATCGGCCCGGCGGCGCGCGACGAGAGCCTCGATCTGGGCCGGACCGAGGCCCGGCACGTAGTGCAGCATGGCGGGGGAGTCGCGGTTGGCGTCGGCCCCGACGGCCGAGACGCACGATTGGACCTTCTCTTCGAGGCTTGCCTTGAGGCGGTCCTGATTGACGTCGTGTTGATAGAGTCCGACGCCGATCGCGCGCGGGTCAATCTTCACCAGTTCCGCCAGGGGGTCCTGGAGCCTGCGGCCGATGCTGACGGCGACGCGGAGGGCGGCCTCGATGTTCGGAAACTCCTCTTTCGCCAGCGTGCTGTCGGCATACATTCCTGCGCCGGCCTCGTTGACGATCGTGTATTCGAGGTCGAGATGGTTTTCCTCGATGACCTCGGAGACAAGTTCTTCGGTGGCGCGGCAGCCAGTGCCGTTGCCGATGGCGATGGCCTGGACGCCGTGCTGGCGGAGGACGGCCATGAGGGCCGTCTTGGCCTCGAGCCAGGCGCGCTGCGGCTCGTGAGGATAGACGATGGTTTCGCCGAGGAGTCCGCCATCGGCGTTGAGGACGGCGACCTTGCACCCGCTACGGAAGCCCGGCTGGATGACCAGGACGCGCGTGTGGCGCAGAGGCGGGGTCAGGAAAAGGCTTTCGAGGTTGACCGCGAAGACGTCGATGGCGTGGGCCTCGGCCTTCTCGGTCAAGCGTCGGCGGACCTCGCGTTCGATGACCGGCACGACGAGCCGGCGGAGCGCATCGGCCGCCGCCGACTTCAGAAACTCCGCGAACCGGTGCTCGGGCGGGGCGAGCATCGGCATCACCTCGCCGAGGAGCGTCTCCTCCGGCACGGTGACGGAGACCTTGAGCGCTTTGCTCCGCTCGCCGCGGTTGATCGCCAGGACGCGGTGGGGCGGCACGTGGCCGACGGGTTCCTCGAACTTGAAGTACGCCCGGAACTCCGGGTTCGGCTTGGCACCTCTCCCGGCGCGCCGGGACTGGCGCGAGACCAGCAGACCCTTCTCCCAGAGGAGTCGGCGGACGGCGGCGCGGACCGGGATGAGGCGGCTGATGCGCTCCGCCAGGATGTGGGCGGCGCCCGCCAGAGCGTCCTCGGCCGAGCGCACTTCGCGCTCGTGGCTGAGAAAATCGGCGGCTTGTTCGGCAAGGTCGGGGCCGTCGGCGACCCCTTGCCAGGCGTATTCGGCCAGTGGGCCGAGGCCCCGTTCCCGCGCGACGGACGCGGCGGTCCGCCGGCCGGGACGGGCCAGGTCCAGCAGGTCCCTGAGCGTCTCTGTGTCGGCGGCCTCGTCGGCGACGCGGGCGAACTCGTCGGCCGCGGGGCCCTGGCGCTCGGCCTCGCGCCGGACGCGCTGGCGCAAGGCGGCGATGGCGCGCTGGTCCTCGCGCGCCCACGCCAGACGGCGCAGCGTCCGCTCGTCCAGACCGCCGGTGGCGCTCTTGCGGTAGTGGGCGATAAAGACGGGGTTCAGCCCCGGCGCGCCGGGGTCGAGGAGTCGGCAGGCGGCTTCCGCTTGTTCGCGGCGGATTCGCAGGCGATCCGCCAGCGACGCTAGGGCGTCATCCGGCATCAGAGAGGCGGCCTTTTTCTGCACGGTGCATCCCGAACGTCTTCACGATACGACCAGTATAGGGAGGCGCGCTCGGCGGATGCAAACGGTTTTTCGCCGGCGCGGCACGCTTGCGGCCGTGGGCCGCGGTCTTTACAATAATGCCGGTCGCCGGGAGCCGAGGCATGTCTGGCGGCCCGCTTGGGCGCGCGCCGCGCGCCCCGCCGTGGGGGATTATCCGATGGCGTCCGAAATGCGTCGCGGCCTGGCCATCATTCTGACGGGCGACGGCAAAGGGAAGACGACGGCGGCGCTGGGCTTGGCGCTCCGCGCGCTGGGGCACGGCCTGCGGGTGACGGTGGTTCAATTTCTGAAGATGCGCGAGTGCGGCGAGCACCGGTCGGCCGAACGCCTGGCGCCGGACCTCCGGATTCGGCGCATGGGGCTCGGATTCGTCCCCCCGCCGGGTTCCTGCGCAGCATCCTGCGGAGGCGCGCCGGGAGCGCGGGAGGAACATCGGGGTGCGGCGTCGGCGGCAATGGAAGAGGTCCGTCGGCTGCTTCGCGGCGGCGCGTGCGACATGGTCGTCGCCGACGAGGTGCTGACGGCCGTCGCGCTCGGCCTCGTGGAGGAGCAGGCGGTCGAGGCGCTGCTCCAGACGCGTCCGTCCGAGGTTCACCTGGTCCTGACGGGGCGGGGCGCGACGGAAAGTCTCATACGGCGGGCGGACCTGGTGACGGAGATGCGCGCGGTGAAGCATCCGTACGACTCCGGCGCCGCCGCCCAGCCGGGCATCGAGTTCTAAGGGGCGGTTTTTTTTAAACTGGGGGCGGCGCGTGACCGAGCAACTGATCCTGGAACTCAGCGTGGTGATTGTGGCGGCGGCGGCGCTGCCGGACTCGACCGGCGCCGGGCCGCCTTCGCGGAATGCCTTGAGGAGGCTCAGGCGTGGAGCCAGTCCTTCACTATCTTGAGGAGGGTTATATCTGGATTTTTATGCTCCAGATGCTGGCCCTTTTGGGCGCGGCGCGGGGCCTGGGCGCCCTTTTTCGGCGGGCCGGCCAGCCCGCCCTCGTCGGCGAGATCCTGGCAGGTCTTCTCTTCGGGCCGACGATCCTGGGGCGTCTGGCCCCCGGCCTGCAGGCGTACCTGTTTCCCGCCGACGCGCTTCAGCACGGCATGCTCGACACCGTCGCGTGGATCGGCCTGCTCCTGCTGCTCCTGAGCGCGGGCCTGGAAGTGAACGTCTCCGTCGCCTGGCGTCAGCGCGGCGAGGCCCTGAAGATCTCCGTGACCGACATCCTCCTTCCGATGGTTGTGGCCTTCATCCCCGCGCTTTTCCTGCCAGACCGCTATTTGCCGGACCCGTCGCAGCGGCTGCTGTTCGCCCTTTTCATCGCTACGGTGATGACGATCAGCGCCCTACCCATCACCCTCCGGGCCATGCACGACCTCGACATCCTCAAGACCGACCTCGGGCTGCTCATCATGTCGGCGCTGACGATCAACGACATCATCGGCTGGGTGATCTTCACCCTTGTCCTCGGCATGGCCGGCCACGCCGGCATGGCGGTCGGCCAAATCCTCCTTGTCGTCGTCGGCACGGTGGTCTTCACCGTGCTGTGCGTCACCGTCGGGCGCCGCGCCGTGACGGCCGGCATCGTCGCCGTTCAGAAAGGCCCGTCCCCGGACGCCGGAATGGTTCTGACGTTTGTCTGCTGCGTGGCGTTGGCGGCGGGCCTCGTGACGCACGGCATGGGGATTCACGCCTTGTTTGGGTTCTTCCTGGCGGGGATCATGGCGGGCGGCACGCCGGCCCTCGCGGAGCGCACCCGCCACGTCATTCACCAGATGGTTTACGCCGTCTTCGTCCCCATCTTCTTCGCCACCATCGGACTCCAGATTGATTTCTTCGCCAACTTCGACCCGCTGCTGGTCCTGCTGTTGACCGGCGTCGGTGTCGCGGGGCGCTATCTGGGCGCCTGGGTCGGCGCGCGCATGACCCAGCTTTCTTCCGAGGACCGCCAGACCGTTGCCATCGCCCATACGCCGGGCGGCTCGATGGAAATGATCATGGCTTTCGTCGCCCTTCAGTACCGCCTCATCACCGTCCCGGTTTTCGTGGCGATCGTGTTTGCGGCGCTGGTCTCCTCCATTGCCGTCGGGCCCTGGATGGCGTGGTCCATCCGCCGGCGGCGCACGGTCAGCCTCCTTGACCTGTTTCTGCATCGCGGGGCGCCTCTCGCCCTCCGGGCCGGGAACCGGGAGCAGGCCATTCGTGAACTCTGCGAGGCGGCGGCCGAAGCCCCCGACATGCCCCACGCGGAGAACCTGGCTGGGGCCGTCCGCGTCCGCGAGGCGGTGGCCGGCACGGCTCTGGGCTTCGGCACCGCCGTGCCCCATGCGCGCATCCCCGGATTGGCGAATCCGGTCATCGTCTTCGGCCGCTCCGTTTCAGGCCTGGAATGGGATGCGCCGGACGGTCTGCCGGCCCATCTGATCTTTTTGATTCTCACCCCGGCCGCCAGAGACGATCTCCAGGTCCAGATCCTGGGCGGTCTGGCACGGGGCCTGCACCGCGAGGAGGTCCGCCGTCGGCTCCTCGCCGCCCCGGACGAGCAGCAGGCCCAGGCGGTCTTGCGCGACGCGCTCCGCCAGGCAGAGGTGGCCGCCAAGCCCCGCTGAATCCGCCGCGCCGAGGCTGTCCGTTACCCTCCCGGCGGCTATAATGAAATCGCAAGGGATGACACGGGGAGACCGCCTGCCATGGGCACGTTCGAGACGTTCGACCACACCGCCGACGTCGGCCTGGAGGTCCGCGGCGAGAGTCTCGAAGACCTTCTCGCCACGGCCGCGCGGGCCGTCTTTTCGCTCATGCTCGAAGCCGGTCCCGACACCGTCGAAACCGAGGCGGAGGTCTTGGCCGAGACGGACACGGCCGAGGGCGGTCTCGAGGACGTCTTCGTCGCCTGGCTCCAGGAACTCCTGTACCGGTTTGAGATGGAGCACCTTGTGCCGCTGGAGTTCGACTTTGCGGAGGCGGGGCTCGCGCACGTCCGCGCCCGCGTCGGCTTCGGGCGCTTCGACCCCAAGCGCCACCACGCGGAGACCGAAGTGAAGGCCGTCACGTACCATGAACTGGCGGTCCGCGAAGAACCCGGCGGGACGTGGTCGGCCCGGTTTATCATGGATGTCTGAGCGTGCGGATTGCACCTGCCGCAAGGATCCGAAAGCGGGGACGGTGGGAGGAGACTACATGAAGAATGACCTCTTTGAGATTCAAGTGCTGGGCCGCGCCGAAGGGCTTTGGCGATACCGCCAGGCGGCCATGGACCACGCCTACAACATCGCGGCGCCGACCTTCGAAGTGGATGGCAAGGAGGTCCGCGCGGTCCTGGTGGCCGTCGCGATGGTCGGCGGGCCGGTCCGCCTTTCCAACGGCTGCACCGAGCACGCCTATGAGGGCGTTCTGGCGGACGATCCGGGCCTGGCGCTGCAGATCATCTTCCGGACGGCCGACGGCGACCCGGTCGTGCGGTTCCGCTACGTCCTGAGGAGCACCGCGCCTCGGCGCCTCACGAGGACGTCCGGCCGCGACGCGCTGGAGTACCTGGCGATCGGCCTGGGGGACCTGCCGCAGGCCAAGGAGGTGCGATTCAGCGAGTTCCAGGAACTCGTGCACAGTTTTTGCCTGTCGGAACTTCCGATCGAGCCGCGCCAGTTCGAGGACCGGCTGTGCCTGATAGGGCCGATGATCGTGGCCGGGGCAGGCGACCGCACGATGCTCGTAGCCTATGAACACGGATCGCAGGTGCCGGACGCCTTCCTGCACTTTGCGCTGGAGCCCGACCGGCGCGTCCGCCTGCGGGCCGTCAAGGGAAACTATACCGGCGGCCAGGCGATCGGCCCCGACCAACCGTTCGAGACAATCTGGCTGCAGTTCGCGGCCGTCGCCGGCGACGAGGAGCGGCTGGCTCGCGCTTACCGCGCGTTCGTCCTGCGGCACATGACCCTGAACGCTGAGAGCCGCAAGCCTTACATCTTTTATAACACCTGGGCCTACCAGGAACGGAACAAGTGGTGGAACCACGCGACGTTCCTGGAGTCGATGCGCGAGGACCGGATTCTGGCCGAGATCGACGTGGCCCATCGGATGGGCATCGAGGTGTTCGTCCTGGACACCGGGTGGTTCTCGCGGACGGGCGACTGGCGCGTCAACCCGGACCGATTCCCGAACGACATGAAGTCGGTGCGCGAAAAACTCGCCGGCTATGGGATGAAACTCGGCCTGTGGTTTAACCCGCTGGCCGCCGGCGTGAACAGCCGGATGCTCGAGCGCCACCAGGACTGCGTCATGACGTGGCGCGGCCGCAAGCCCGAGCCGAGCCCGGTCTGGGAGACCGAGGCGAGCCTGCCCATGTGCCTTGTGAGCCGCTACGCGGACGCCTTCGCCGAGGAACTCGTGCGCCTCGTCAGGGAACTCGGCGTCACGTATTTCAAGTGGGACGCCATCGGGCAGTACGGGTGCGACGATCCCGGCCACGACCACGGGGGGGCCGAGTGCTCGCCCGAGGAACGCGCCGACCGGTACGCGTTCGAGATCGGGCGGCGGATGATCCGCGTGGTGGATCGCCTGGGCCGCGACTGCCCCGAGGCGATCGTGGACTTCGACATCACGGAAGGGGGCCGGTTCGTCGGGCTTGGGTTCCTGGCGGCCGGAAAATATTTCTTGATCAATAATGGTCCATATTATGGAAATTATGACATCCCGGTCGGCGACGAATGGAGCAACATCTTCGTCTATCCCGGCCCGGCCCGGGGGTGGATCTGCCGCACCCCGCTCTCTTTCGACAAATGGATTCCGTCGGTCCTCTTCCTGACGCATTACCTGCCTGACGATCCGAAGGAGTCGCAGATCCTGAACATCGGGTCGCTCATCCTCGGTCAGAACGGCATCTGGGGCGACCTGCTGACCGTCTCCGAGGAGGGCGTGGCGAGGTTCGGCCGACTCCTCGGTCTCTATAAGCAAGTCCGCGGGGACATCACGGAGAGTTTCCCCGTGCGCACCGGCTCGGTGGGTTCCAGCCCGGAGGTCCACGAGAAGATCTCGGACTCGACGGGCCGCGGCATCCTGGCGATCTTCGCCGGTGCCCCCGGCGCCTATTCCTACGTCACCGCTCGGCGCGTGGACGAGCGCTTCTTTGCGACCGACGGTGTGGCGGTCTCCCTCGACGCCGCTGGTCGGGCCAAGGTGGACGCTGTCTTCGACGGGCCGGGCGCTAAGATTATTTTCTTCGGCGTGAAGCCGTCATGATCCGCGGCGGGCAAAGGAGAGATGAATGAGCCCGACACAGGCCTACCAAGGGCCTCTCGAGCCCGCCGGCGAGTGCCGGTGGCGGATTCCGAAATCGTACAAGCCCGGCATGCGGGTGGACGGGATCATCTACGCCGACGAACGCCTCATCCAGGACATCCGCAAGGACAACGCCGCCGAGCAGGTCGCCAACGTCGCCTGTCTGCCCGGCATCCAGCGGGCCAGCCTCGCCATGCCCGACATCCACTGGGGCTACGGGTTCCCCATCGGCGGGGTGGCGGCGACGGACCCGGAGGAGGGCGGCGTCGTGTCGCCCGGCGGCGTGGGGTACGACATCAACTGCGGCGTGCGATTGCTGCGGAGCGACCTTGCGCGCGGCGAGGTTGAGCCGAAGGTCAAGCAACTTGTGGACCAGATTTTCCGCGACGTGCCGTGCGGCGTCGGCATCGGCGGGGCCGTCAAGTTTTCGGCCCACGACATGCGCCGCGTCATGACCGAGGGGGCCGGTTTCATCGTCGAGCGCGGCTACGGCTGGCCGGAGGACCTGGACCACACCGAGGCCGGCGGCGCCGTGGACGGGGCCGATCCCGACGCCGTCTCCAAACGCGCCGTGGATCGCGGCAACGACCAGGTCGGCACGCTCGGCGCGGGGAACCATTTCCTCGAGGTCCAGGTCGTGGACGAAATCTTCGACGCCAAGGCGGCCGAAGCATTCGGCGTCGCGAAAGGCGCCATCGCGCTCCTCATCCACTCCGGCAGCCGGGGTTTCGGACACCAGGTCTGCGACGATTACCTGAAGATCATGCGCGGAGCGGCCGCCAAGTACGGCTTCGACTTGCCGGACCCTCAACTCTGCTGTGCGCCCGTGAAGAGCGACGAGGGCCGGCGCTACCTCGGCGCCATGCGCGCCGCAGCCAACTACGCCTGGGCCAACCGCCAACTCCTCATGCACCTTGTGCGCGAGGCCGTGGCGAAAGTTTTCGCCTCCACGGCCCGCGACCTGGGCCTACGGCTCGTGTACGACGTCGCCCACAACATCGCCAAACTCGAATCCTACGACGTGGGCGGCAAGCGCAAGACCCTCTGCGTCCACCGCAAGGGGGCGACGCGGGCCTTTCCGGCCGGCCACCCGGAGGTGCCGAGCGATTACCGCGCGGTTGGCCAGCCGGTCCTCATCCCCGGCGACATGGGGCGGTACTCGTTCCTCCTCGTGGGCGAGCCGGCGGCCATGGACGAAACGTTCGGCTCCGTCTGCCACGGGGCGGGACGGCGGATGTCGCGGACCGCGGCGGCACGGGGCGTCCGCGGCGAAGAGGTCCGGGCGCGCCTGGCCGAGCGCGGCATCGTCGCCCGCAGCCGCAGTTGGAAGGGACTCGCCGAAGAACACTCCGACGCGTACAAGGACGTGGCCGACGTCGTCGGCGTGGTCGAGCGCGCGGGCCTGGCGCGCCGGGTGTGCCGGATGCGGCCGCTCGGCGTCGTCAAAGGCTGACGGGCCGCGGCCGATCAGACCTGGAACCGCATGGGCGTGTCGTTCGCCTCAGGCGCGTGATGCGGCATCGAGAGGTCCTCGGGCTTGAGGTCCACCCGCGTTCCGCACGAAACGCACCGGACCGTGGCGCCGTCGCGGAGTTCGTCCAGGGTGACGGTGATCTCGACGTCGCATTGCGGGCAGGCGAATGGCACAAAGACATTGACGCGCCGCTGCATAACTGCCCCCCTGCACAAGACATGTTACCGGTATTATAGCGCGCCCGCCCCCGTCACCGCCAGCGAGAAAAGCCCGTCACATTTGTGGCGCCCAGGCGGCGAATCAAGGCTTGAAATGCGTCGGCGGGCGTCCTAGGATAACGGAATCGTTTTTGGGTCAGGGGCGGCCCGGCCTGAAGCCGGTCCCGGTGATAGGGAGCGCCAACCAGCCGACGCGGGCGGGACGCGAGGAGCACGCCGATGAGATTGCGAGATCTACTGGACGAAGCCGTGGTCAAGGTCGGCCTCGAAAGCCGGGACAAAGAAGAGTGCTTCGAGGAGATGGTGGACCTTCTGGTCCGCGCTGGGCGCATCCCCGACCGGGCCGGCGCCCTGGAGGTCGTCCGCCAGCGCGAAGAACAGGGGACGACGGGCATCGGCGACGGGGTGGCGATCCCGCACGGCAAGCACGCGTCCATTCCGACGCTGACGGCGGCGGTGGGGACGAGCCCGGAGGGGATTGAGTTCGATTCGATAGACGGCGAGCCGGTCCACGCCGTCTTTTTGCTTCTGGCGCGCGTCAACGACCCGGGTCCGCACATTCGGGCGCTGGCGGAGATTGCGCGCCTCGTGCAAACGCCGGGCCTCTACCGCCGGCTGATCGAGGCGCGTTCGGCGAAGGACGTGCTGGCGATTCTCGACGCCGAGGAATAACCGTCCGCGCCGATGGAGCCGTCCCCATGCGCGATGTCATCCAGCGGATGCTCGAAGCCGAGGCCGAGGCCAAACGCCTCGTGGCCGAGGCCGACGCGAAGGCCGAACAGGTCCGTGTGGACGCCCGCCGCGAGGCCCGCGAACTGGCGGACCGGACTCGGCGCGACGCCCAAGCCGAAGCCGAACGCCTCGTCCAGGAGACCGTCCGCAAGGCCGAGGACGAGAAGCGGTCACGCCTCGACCAGGCGGCCGAGGCCATCCGCAACGAAGTGAGGGTGGACGATCGCTTTCGCGAAGAGGCCGTCCGGACGGTCGTCCGGGCGGTGCGCGGCCAGGGGGATGGAACGACGGGCGGTTAGGAGCGATGGTCCTGCGAAGCGCGCTCGATATGGATTTTTTGGCGGCGAACATCCACGGCCGGCGGAGCCGGCTCGCCGAGGCGGAGCGTCTCGACGCCCTCTGCCGCCTGCCCACCGTGACGGATTTGGCGCGGGCCCTGTTTCCCGAGAGCCGGTTCTTGACCGCTGCGGCGCTGGAGCGTGTGCTCGTCCTGGACCAGGCGGAGGAACTGGCGGAGATCGCGTTGCGCCTGGGCGGTGCGGCGGGAAGAGTCCTGGACTGGCTGGGCGTGCGGTTCCAGATGGAGAACCTGAAGGTGCTGGCGCGCGGCTTGGCGGGGGGGATGGCGCTGGCGGACCTCCGGCCGCATCTCGTCCTCCTGCCCGACGACCTGGCGCTGCCGGTGGAGGCGCTGGCGTCGGCGGGGTCGGTGGAGGCGTTCGCCGCTCTCGTACCGCACGAGCCCCTACGGGAAGGGCTCCTTCGCGGTGCCGTTCTGTTCGCCCGCCGGCCGAAGGCGTTCTTCCTTGAGGCGGGCCTCGACGCGGGGTACCTGGAGGAACTGCTGGCGCGGGCGCGGGCGCTGCCGGCCGCCGACCGCCACGACGTCCTGCCGATCGCCCGCCAGGAAACCGACACGTTTCACATGATGTTGGCGGCGCGGGGCAAGTTCCACTACGGCCTGGAGCCGGAGGCGATCGTGCCGTTCCACGTGAAAGGGGCGCTAGTGTCGCGCGAGGCGTTCGCGGCGATGGCATCGGCGGAGCACGTGGCCGACGTGGCGGCCCTGGCGGCGGGCGTGGCCGTGGATGAACTTCCGGCGGGGGCGAAGGAGGCCTGGACGCCAGCGGACCTGGAGCCCCTGGCGTGGGCCCGGTACTACCGGCTGGCGAACCGGGCGTTCCGCCGGAGCCACATGGGCCTCGGGGCCGTCGTCGCCTACACCGCCATCCGCCGGGTCGAACTGGCGAACCTTATCACGCTGAGCGAAGGCATCCGCCTGAGCCGACCCCCGGACGTTCTCCGGCGGTGCCTCATTCCGGCCGCCCGACGGGAGCCGAAAGGTGTTTAGCGCCGTCCTGATGAAGCGTCTGAGCGTGGTCGTCCTGGAACGGGACGAGCGGACGGTGCTTCGCGGCCTGGGGGCGCTGGGGGCGGTCCACCTGGTGCGGTCGGAGGCGGGTCCCGAGACGGCGCCGCAAGCGCCTCCGGACCGGACGGAGGACCTTCGGCGGGCGGACGCGCTCCTGGGCAGGGTGGACAAACTGGTCCGCGACGTGGAACTGGCCGACCTGCCAGACGTTGCCGCCGACCTTCCTCCGATGGGCCTGGAAGAGGTGGAGAAGGCGCTCGCGCCGCTGGAGAATCAGGCGGCCCAGGTCCTCCAGAGCCGCGCCGCCGCGCTCCAGCGGTGGGCCCGCGTCACGACGCTCCTGGACCAGGTCGGCGCGTACGAGGGGCTGGACTTGTCGCTGGAGCAGGTCGGGCGGTTCTCGTTCCTGCATTTTGCGATGGGCAGCCTGCCGGAGAAGAACTTCGAGGCGTTCGAGGCGAAGGTCGGCCCGAACGTGGTCCTCGTGGCGCTGGGCGAGGAGGGGGGTCGCCGCCGGGTCGTGGCCGTCACGAGCCGCAAAGGCCGCTTCGCCCTGGAGACCGGCCTGGACGAGGCGGGGTTCCGGCGCGAGGTGATCCCGGAGCCTGCGGCGGGGACGATGAAGCAGGTCCTGGCCGAGGCCCGCCGCGAGAAGGAGCAACTGGGCGAGGAACTAGCCCGCCCGCGCGAGGCGCTGGAGGCGCTGCGGCATGAGCTGGCCGCGCCCCTGGCCCGCCTGCGTGCCGCCGCCGAGGTCGAACGCCGAATCCTCGAGGCCGAGCAGAACTTCCCGCACACCGACGCGACGGTCCTCATCGCCGGCTGGATTCCCAAGGCCGACGTTCCAAACGTCCGCCGACGCCTCCAGGACCTGGTGGGCGGCCGGTGCGTCGTCGAGGCCGAGGACCCGGACGATGTCCCGGAGGACCAGATTCCGGTGCTGCTGCGGCATCCGCGGCTCCTCAGGCCGTTCGAGATGCTGGTGGCGGGGTACGGCCTGCCGGGATACCGGGAACTGGAGCCGACCCTCTTCGTCGCGATTACGTTCCTGGCGATGTTCGGGATCATGTTCGGCGACGTGGGGCACGGCGGGGTGCTGGCGGTGGCGGGGATCGGGATGCTGCTAATGAGCCGGCAGGAGAAGGTGCGCGACGTGGGCGTCCTGCTCACGCTTGGGGGCGCGAGCAGCATCCTCTTCGGCGTCATCTACGGTTCGTATTTCGGGTATCAACAATGGGCCCTCTGGCGGGACCCGCTGGAGAAGGGCAAGAGCCCCATTGAGTTCATGCTGGCGGCGGTTGTGGTCGGGGTAATTGTCATCAGCCTGGGCCTGATCCTGAACATCATCAACCGGTTTCGGCGGGGCGACATCGTCGGCGGGTTTCTGGACAAGTTCGGCGTGGTCGGGGCGATTTTCTATTGGGGGGTATTGGCCCTCGGGTTGAAATATCTGGCCTTTCGCCAGGGCGAGCATCCCTGGATGGACGTGGTGCTGTTTGTGGTGCTTCCGCTGGCCGTCGTCGGCCTGATGCTCAAGTCGCCGATTCAGCACGTGCTCGAGCGCCGCAGCACGCGCGCCGAGCCGCAAGGTTCCTGGGGCGAAACCCTCATCGAGTCGGTCATCGAGGCTTACGAGGCCGTCCTCAATTACATGACCAACACGATCAGTTTCCTGCGGCTTGCGGCGTATGCCATGATTCACGCCGCGGTCCTGATGGCCACGTTCATCCTGGCCGCCGAGTTGAAGAAAGCGGCGGGGGGCGGCATCCCCGGTAGCGCCCTCGGGCTGGTCATCCTGGTGCTCGGCAATGCGGTTGCGATTGTCCTGGAGGGGATCATCGTCTCAGTGCAGGCGCTGCGGCTGCAATACTATGAGTTTTTCGGCAAGTTCTTCACGGGTAGCGGACATCCCTTCCAGCCGTTCTGTCTTCCGTCCAAGGATAAGGGCTGAGCGTTGAACGGATCGCACAAAGAGGAGGTTCACGGTATGAAATCGCTAGGTGTTGTTGTCGTGCTCGTTCTGTTGGGCGTATTGGCCGGAGGCTCGCGGGCGGCTGAGACGGCTGCCGAAACCCAACCGGCTGCGGAGGCTCCGCCCACCGCAGAAACCGTCGTGCTGACAGGCGATCAGATGGTTCAGAAGACGGCTGCGCTGGCGGCGTCGGTGGCGTTCGTGATGGCCGTCAGCATCGTCGGCGCCGCCTATGCCGTCGGCCGCATCGGGTCCGCGGCCCTCGGGGCGGCGGCCGAGAAGCCGGAACTGCTCGCGCGGAGCCTGGCTTTCGTCGGTTTGGCGGAAGGCTTGGCGCTGACCGGGTTCGTCATCGCCATTCTGCTCTGGATCAAGATGTAGGCCGGAGGCGCGCCGTGAAGTTTTTCTGCGTGGCCGACGAGGACACCGTCCGGGGCTTTCGCCTGGCGGGCGTTGAGGGCCAAGCGGTCGCTTCGGCCCCGGAGGCTGACCGCGCCATCCGCCTCGCCGCCGAGCGGCCGGACCTGGGGATCCTCATCGTCACCGACACCGTGGCCGCCGACGCGCGGAGCCTGGTGGATGAGGTCCGCCTGGCCCGACCCCGGCCGCTCATCGTCGAGATTCCCGGGCCGCAGGGGCCGATGCCCGGACGTAAGACCCTTCGGCAACTGGTGCAGGAGGCGGTCGGCATCCGCCTCGGACGCGAGGAGACCGGCGCGTGACGGCGCAGGGCGAACCCAATCCGCAGAACGTCCTTCGCGACGAGATCCTGGCCGACGCGCGGCGCCAGGCCGAGCGCGCTGTCCGCCGCGCCGAACGCGATGCCCAGGAGTCTCTCGCGCAGGCCCGCAAGCAGGCCGACGCCGACCGCGCCGGGCGCCTCGATGCCGCCCGACGCGAGACCGAGCGACGCCGAAACCTCCTCCTGGCCTCCGTGCCGGTCGAGGAAGCCCGCATGCGGGCCGACCGCCTGGAAGAGACCCTCCGGTCGGTCCACGACGAGGCCCGCCGGCGCCTGGCCGACCGCGCGGGGGACGAATACCACCGCACGCTCGTCCGTCTGGCGGCCGAGGCCGTCGCGCAGATGGCCGGCGAGCGGTTCGTTCTGGCGCTCGGGGCCGAGGACCTGAAGGCGTTCGGCAAGGGCCTGGCCGACGAGGTGCGCCGGGCCGTCGGACGCGACGGCCTGGAGGTCTCGGTGGCGGACGAGCCCGCGAAAGTCGAGGCGGGCGTCCTCGTGCGCGACGCCGAGGGCCGGCAGGTCTGGGATAGCAGCCTTGCGGCGCGGCTGGAGCGTCTGTGGCCTGCGCTCCGGCTGGTGGTCGGCGCCCGCCTCCTGGCCGACGTGCGCGCAAGGAGCAAGAAGGAGCCGTAGCCGATGCCCGTTCAGACCGAAAAAACGGCGGCGACCATCACCCGCATCTCGGGTCCGATCGTGATGGCGGCCGGCATGCGCGGGGCCGAGATGTACGAGGTCGTCGAAGTCGGCGCCGAGGGCCTCATCGGCGAGGTCGTCCGCGTCCTCGGCGACACAGCCACCATCCAGGTCTATGAAGAGACGACGATGATCCGGCCCGGCGCGCCGGTCCGGCGGACGGGGGCCCCGCTGTCGGTCAGCCTGGGACCGGGCCTCCTGGGGAACATTTACGACGGCATCCAGCGTCCGCTGCGCGAGATTCACGCGAAGAGCGGCCCGTGGATTCGTCGCGGCGAGAAGGTCGAACCCCTGGACCCCAAAAAGAAATGGCCGTTCGAGCCGGTCGGCGAAGTCGGCCGAAAGGTCACGGGCGGCGATTCCGTCGGAGACGTTCTGGAGACGGCCCTCGCGCACCACCGCATCCTCGTGCCGCCCGGCGTGGCCGGGACCGTCAAGTACCTCGCCCCCAAGGGCGAGTACACGATTCACGAGCGCATTGCCGTCGTCGAGACGCCCCAGGGCGAGCGGGAATTGACAATGGTCCAGAAGTGGCCGGTCCGCCGGCCGCGGCCCATCCGCGAGCGCCGACGCCTCGACGAACCCCTCATCACCGGCCAGCGGATCATCGACACCTTCTTCCCCATCGGGAAAGGCGGGACGGCGGCGATCCCCGGCGGTTTCGGCACGGGCAAGACCATCACCCAGCACCAACTGGCCAAGTGGTCCGACGCCGAAATTATCGTCTATGTCGGGTGCGGGGAGCGCGGCAACGAGATGACCGAGGTGCTGCGCGAGTTCCCGGAACTGGTGGACCCGTGGGCCGGCCGGCCGCTGATGGAGCGCACGATCCTCATTGCCAACACGAGCAACATGCCCGTCGCGGCCCGCGAGGTTTCGATTTACACGGGCATCACCCTGGCGGAGTATTACCGCGACCAGGGGCGGAGCGTCGCCCTTTTCGCCGACTCGACCAGCCGGTGGGCCGAAGCCCTGCGCGAACTGGCGGCGCGACTGGAAGAGATGCCCGCCGAGGAAGGGTTCCCCGCCAGTTTGCCGGCGCGCCTGGCCCAGTTCTACGAGCGCGGCGGGGCGGTCGTGACGCTCGACGGCCGGCCGGCCAGCGTCAGCATCGTCGGGGCCGTCAGCCCGCCCGGCGGCGACTTCTCCGAGCCCGTCACCCAGCACACGCGGCGGTTCGTCCGATGCTTCTGGGCGCTGGACACGGAACTGGCGAACGCCCGCCATTACCCCTCCATCCACTGGCTCCGGTCCTACTCGGAGTACGTCGAGGACGTGGCCGCCTGGTGGCAGCGCCGGGCCCCCGACTGGGCGGACCTGCGGGCCGAGGCGCTTGGCCTCCTCCAACGCGAGGACCGCCTCCAGCAGATCGTGAAACTGGTGGGGCCCGACGTCCTGCCCGACTCGCAGCGGCTCATCCTCTTCATCGCCGAAATCCTCAAGGACGCCTTCCTCGCACAGAGCGCCTTCGACGAGAAAGACGCCTACTGTTCGCCCGAGCGCCAGGTGGCGCTCCTCAGGCTCATCCTGACGCTCCACCGCCGCGGGCGGAAGATCATCCAGGCCGGCGCGCCGATTGCGCGGCTGCGGGAAATGAAAACCGTGCCGGAACTCATCCGCCTCAAAGCCGCCGCCGGCAACGACGAGATGGATAAACTCCACGCGTTCGAGGGGCGCCTCGCGGCCGAACTCGACGCCCTCGAACGCGAGTACGTAAAGTAAGGAACTCGGACGTGGCCGAAACGAGCGCCGAAATCCGGGACCGCGGGCTCCAATACGTCGGCACCGCGCGCATCGACGGGCCCCTGGTCGTCGTCGAAGGCGTCCGCGACGTCGGGTACGATGAACTGGTCGAGATCGTGGGCCCGGACGGCCGGCCGCGCCTCGGCCGGGCCCTCGATGTCTCCGACCGGGCCGTCGTCGTCCAGGTCTTCGAGGGGACCGAGGGCCTGTCGAACCGCGAGACGCGGGCCCGGTTCCTGGGCGAGAGCCTCCGCCTGCCGGTCTCGCGCCGGATGCTGGGCCGCATCTTCGACGGCCTGGGGCGACCGGCCGACGGCGGTCCCGCGCCCCTCTCGACCGACCGGCGCGACATCAACGGTCTGCCCATCAACCCGTACGCCCGGCGCTATCCGCGCGAGTTCATCCAGACGGGCCTGTCGGCGATAGACGGCATGAACGCGCTGGTGCGCGGGCAGAAGTTGCCGATCTTCTCCGGCAACGGCCTGCCGCACGATCGCATCGCCGCCCAGATCATCCGTCAGTCGCGGCTTCTGGAGGAGAGGAGCGAGTTCTCCATCGTTTTTGCGGCCATGGGCATCAAGCACGACATCGCCGACTTCTTCATCCGCAACTTCGAGGACTCCGGGGCGCTGGCGCGGGCAGCCATGTTCTTCTCCCTGGCCGACGCGCCGAGCGTCGAACGCCTCCTGACGCCGCGGAGCGCCCTGACCCTGGCCGAGCACCTTGCCTTCGACGAGGGCCAGCATGTCCTGGTGCTGCTGACGGACATGACCAACTATTGCGAGTCGCTACGGGAGGTCGGGACGGCGCGCAACGAGATCCCCGGACGCAAAGGCTATCCGGGCTACCTCTACTCGGACCTCGCGAGCCTGTACGAACGGGCCGGACGCATTGATAAGTCCGAGGGGTCCATCACGCAGATGGCGATCCTGACGATGCCGGCCGACGACATCAGCCACCCCGTCCCCGACCTGACGGGGTACATCACGGAGGGGCAGATCGTCCTGGAGCGTGACCTTTTTCAGCGCGGCATCTATCCGCCGATCGCCGGGCTGCCGAGCCTCTCGCGCCTGATGAAGGACGGCGTGGGCGAGGGCCACACGCGGGCCGACCACGCCATCCTGGCCAGCCAACTCTTTGCCTGCTACGCCCACGTCAAGCGCGTGCGCGGGCTGGCCGACGTCATCGGCGAGGAAGAGTTGGGACTCCTGGACAAGCAATACCTGGAGTTCGGCGAGGCGTTCGAGCGGCGGTTCCTCAGCCAGGGCGAGTACGAGAACCGCCCCATCGAGACGACCCTCGGGATCGGCTGGGACGTCCTCTCGATGCTGCCGCGCGACGAACTCCATCGCGTCAGCGACGCCATGCTTCAGCAGTATTACCGCGAGGGCGCGTCGGCCTCGCCCGAAACGAAGGGCGACGCGCCGCAGGAAACGTTTAGCCGCGAGCCGAAGGCGAGCGCTTAACCATGGCCAAACTCCACGTGCCGCCCACCAAGTCCAGTTACCTCGCCCTCGGGCGCCAGCTGGCTTTCGCCCGCGAGGGGTTCGACCTGCTGGACCAGAAGCGGCAAATCCTGATCTTCGAACTCATGAGCCGCCTCGGCCGCGCCCGCGACGCCGAACGCCGAACGAACGACGCCCTCGCCCGGGCCTTCGCCGCCCTCACCGAGGCGCTTCTGGAGACCGGGTCGGACGGTTTGGACCGCGCGGCCCTCGCCGTCCGTGCCGACCACGAGGTGGACCTGACGGACCAGGGTCTCATGGGCATCCGCATCCCCGCCGTGAAGGTCCGCCTCGCGCCGGTCGACGTCCAGTTCGGTTTCGTCGGCACGAGCGCCCATGCGGACCTGGCGATGCAGCGCTTCGCCGAGGCCCTGCGCCTGCTCGGGGAACTGGCGGAACTGGAGACGAGCGTCTTGCGCCTGGCGCGGGAACTGAAGAAAACCCAGCGCCGCACGAACGCCCTCTCCAAGATCTTCATCCCCGACTATTCGGAAACCATCGCTTACATTCTCGCGAGCCTCGAAGACCGCGAGCGCGAATCGTTCACCATCATGAAAATGATCAAGAACCGCCTCGCCGTCGCGCTGGAAGGGGGTACCCGTCATGCCTAAACCGCCCGTCAATCACATCCTGGTCGTCGTGGACGGCACGGAGGCGTCGTTCCGCGCCGCCGACCGCGCCATTGACCTTGCGCGCGCGCTGGGGGCGCAATTGACCGCCCTGGCCGTCGTGGACACCGAGACGCTGCGGCAACTGTTGTCGGTCAAGATCCTCGTGGACGCCGAAATGGGCGAGTTCGAGAAGGAACTCGAGGAATCCGCCCGCCGGCAACTGGCCGAAATCCGCGAACGCGCCCTCGACCAGAAAGTCGTCATTGAGGAAGTGCTCATCACCGGCAGCGTCGAGACGGTCGTTCCGAAGGAGGTCGAGGAGCGCGAGGTGGACCTGATTGCGCTCGGCGGCTTTCCGTCCACGAAAGTGACGCGCGACCTCATGGCCCGCCAGCGCCAGATGATCATTGACCGCGCGACGTGCCCGGTGCTGGTGGTGAAGTAGGCGCTCGCTCCTGTGTCCGTCCGCTGCCGATGCCTTTACGGAGCGGGAGGCTCATGAGGTTCCGCCGAGAGGCCTGTGGGTACATTGTCAAAACTGTGCGAGACTTGTTTCGCGCCGTGAAGTGATTGGTAGCCATTGAGCGACGTAGCGATTACGAAAGCATCGCCAATGCGATGAATCGTGCGGACTGCGTCTGAGTGGCCCGGTTCGTCATCAAGGTCCAGCGTGGCGATCTTCCGCCAGTCCTGAAACGTCCTGTTGCACTCGAAAACCTCGCTGTAGGCAAAAACCGTCAGCGTTCCCCTCGCAGGGTCCTCAAGAATGTGGGTGACTGGAAGCGCGGGACGGTCAGCAGGATATGCGCGCCCGCGGAGTTGGTCGTAGGAATACACGATGTGGAGTGAGTTGTCGTCGGCCACGGTGATGTAGGATATGACAATACCGAGGTGCATAAGTCCGCCGAAAACAAGGACGCGGCCGTCCCGAAGTTCGGTGAAACCACAGACGTTGCCTGGCCACCAGAGCATCTCGGAGGGATCGGAAGCGGTTTTGGTATCCTTATGTTGAATGGGAAGTTATGTGAAGAATAAGACTGGATTTCTGGCCCAAGCCATCGTCGGTGATCGCCCAGCCCTGTCATATTCCCCGCCTTCTTCACATAATTGACCTACGCCCTGGCCGTCGCGACGGCTGTAGGGACGACCAATTTCCTTCAGTTCTAACACAGAGGAGAGCTTATGGACTTACACAAGGAATGCCGACATCTTCGAATGGCAGACGCCACGGACCGCGCCGCAGTACTTGCGGAATATACCAAATGGCTGGTGGAGTACCGGAACTCATCCGAAGAGACCGTCCGGAAGCATCGCAGATACCTGACCCTCTTCCTGGAATTCCTGGCCACAGGCCAACAAGGGACCGTCCTCGCCGAGCTCGGCCATCACCAAGTCGAAGCGTAACCGTTCACGGCCTTTCAGCCAGACAGGCTCACCATGAGCCTGATGAATAACGTACCCCCCCGCAAAATGCAACACAAAACTCAACAGGACTGTACCTGTGCCCGCCGTCGGTCTGATAACACAGGTATCCGACAGGCGAGCGGCCTATGAATCTAGCGACCAAACAGGCCTACCAGCAGATTATCCGGCGGCAACAGGCACGCATCGCCGAGTTGGAACAGACCGTGGCCCGACTCACGGCCCGGGTTGAGGAACTGTCGGATCAGGTGGCCCGCTTGTCGAAGAACTCGTCCAATTCCTCCAAGCCGCCCTCCAGCGACATCACGAAGCCGCCCAAACCGCCGACACAGAACGGCGACCGGCGTCGCCTGGGCGGTCAGCCGGGTCACGCCCGTCACGAGCGACCGCCCTTCGCCCCTGACCCGATCAACCGGACCATCGACTACCGCCCGGACCGCTGCCCCGACTGCGGCGCTCGGGTGCGGCCGGCGAATCGTCCGCCCCGCACGCTCCAGCAGGTGGAACTTCCCGAGATACCACTGGTGATCACCGAGCATCGAGCCCACGCCGCCTGGTGCCCGCATTGCCGGAGGGTCCACTACGCCGCTCTGCCGCCGGAGGTCGAGAAGGCCGGCCTGATCGGCCCGCGGCTGTCGGCCTTGATTGCCTGGCTCAAGGGCGTCGGCCACTGTTCGTTCTCGACCACCGGCCGGTTCTGCCGCGACGTGCTGCGGCTCCAACTGGCCCTTCTCCGGGGCGCGGGCCTCGGCCGTGCCGCGCGACGCCATCGCCTGAATGCGCGGATACCTTCCGCCTGCTATGTGACTCTTCAGCAATCTGAACTGCTCCAGCACCTCCAGCAGGTCTTTCCACTCATTCGGAAAATTTTTTCCAAGGATGGCAATGGCACGTCACCATTCGTGCACCTCATAGTGCTCCTTGATGAATGGCGGAAGGCTATCTGTCGACATTTGGTTACTCCGCGATCTTCGCCACTCCCCAGTTGGTGGGCTTCAGGGCCGCCTCCGAGGGAATATCGGCCACGATCTGCGTGTCGCGGTTCTCCCAGTATGCGCGCAGCGCGGTTGTGGAGCCCTTCGCATCGCCAAACAGCACGCCGAAGTCCATGCGGAACTCCATCGCGGGCTTGGGCTGTGCGCCCAGCAGCTTCCACGGCACCGCCGCTTCCACTATGTAGCCCTGCGGGCCGATCTTCACGGCCGTCTGCACCTCGTCGGCCAGGCGCACCTCGTCCATTTTCACGGCGTTGCCGCGGCCGGCGCCCTCAAACGCGTCGAATGTGTATGGCTGCTTGGCGTCCGACACCGGCCTATAGAGGATCGCGGCCGGCTTGCCGTCGAGCATCGTGATCAGCAGCCGCATATCGCCGGCGCGCAGCGCCGCGTCGTCCAGCTTGTCGCCCGGCCGGCGAAACATCACGTCAACGCAGTCGCCGCTGCGGAACGCGAGCTGCCAGTTCTGCACCTTATTGGCCATCGGGCTGGCATCCTGCACTTCCCACGCGATGTAAAGGTTTTCGTTGTCGTACGACGTCAGCACGTCGGCGCCGCGCTGCGGGTCCACCTTTATCTGCACCGCGTTATCGCGCGACCACTCGTCGAGCATGCCGTCCACCTTCACGGTCTTCTGCGGCTTCACCACGGTAACATTGCCGCGCATCTTGCCGCCTGCCAGGCGGAACTCGCGTATCTCGGCCGCGCGTGCCAGATACTCCTTCTTCAGCTCCACGCTTCCGCCGATCCGTTTCATAGAATCGAGGCCGGTCACTTCAAACACGCGGCAATCGGTGCCCCCGCTGGTCAGCAGGACGCGGCCGTCTTTGGTGCGGGTAAAGAACCCGTGAAACGACTCCTGGCCGGGCGCCATCTTGTTTGCCAGGAAGCCGCGCTTCGGATTGTCCGGCCAATCCTCGAAGCCGCTTCGCGCGTCGGCAAACAACTGATCGATGTACAGCATGTCGTCGGTGAAGAGGTACCGCTGGCCGAAATCGGAAACCCAGCAAACCACCTCGCCCTTGATAGACGGCGCGTCGATCACGCCGTGCGCTTGGAACGGATATAGCACGAGGCCGGGCGCGGGCAGGCGATAGGTCCAGCGGCCGGTGCTTTCGCCGCGGTACCAGAAGGTGCGCGGTTTGCCGGCGGCCGTTTCGATTCTGCGCATTTCGCTGAAGTAATCGCCGCGCTCGCCGGCGCAGCCGCTGTTGTAGCTGCCGCCGCGCAGGCCCACGCCGTTCTGGCATTCGCCGCCCATCGGCTCGAATTTCGCAAGGTCATACACGGGCGTGCCGCCCGCGGTGAAACGCTGCACGCGCAGCCTCAGGCCGGGCTGCTGCACGCCGCGCGTGAAAAAGAGGTCCATGTCTTGCGAGGGCCGCATGCCCCAGTAGTCGGTGCCGCCCCAGTCGTCCTTTTCGCCGCCGTGCACGATCTCATCCTCGCTGATCTTAAAGTCGTCGTTGAGGTCGATCCACGCAATCTTGTTTTTCGGATCGATAAACACGCACAGCGCCCACCGGCCGGCTGGGCCTGCAACGGCTCCCTTTGGCAGCTCGCGATAGATCGTGCGCACGCCGCGGCAGTTGTGCACGTAAGCGCGGCCTTTGCAGGCCATCATGTACTCGGTGGTGCCGGCGTCGCTTGCCACGATCTTCACGCCGTACTCGGCGGCGTTGTCGGGGACTATCATCCCCACCTGCACGAGCTTCGATGTGCCCTTGTCGAGGTCGATCTTGAACTGCATGGCGTCGTAAAACGCCATCGTGGGGTCCAGCGGGTTGATTATTCCGCCACCGCCGTAGCCGGTGTCGCCGATGAAATCGCGCACCCATTGCCCGTTGGCCCACGTGCTCACGCGCTTCGGCTTGTAATGATCTTCCACCACCCAAAGCTGCCCGTGAATGTCAACCGCCACGCCCGACGGATTGATGAAACCTTCGTTGGGATCATACCAGCCGTTCGTCGTGCGGCCGCCTTTCTTTCCGATGGTCGACGCCGCCTTCAGCGTATCGCCGTTGCGTTTCAGCACCAGCACGTTGTGATGCGGGCTGCCGAGCGCCACGTACACCGTATCGCCCGAAGCAGTAACAGCCCGTGCCGTGCCCAAATCGGCCGTTATCAGCGATTTCAGCGTGCCGTCGGCGAGGTCCAGCTCCAGCAGTGCCTGGGGCGTTGTTACCAGCAGCTTGCCGTTGCCGGGTGCAAAAAGATGCCCCGCCGCCGGCACGGTGTACTGGCGTACCTGCTTGAAGGTCTTGCGGTCGTAGCTGCGCACGATGCCTTTGCCGGTCACGGAGGCATACAGCCCTGCGGCATCGGCCGCAAAGCCGTGCAGCGACTCGTCGCCCTGTGCCAGCGGCAGGCGCTTCACGGGCTTGCCGTCGTGGCCGGGTATGTCGATCCACTTGCCGGTGGCAGCCTCCACCTGCACCACGCCGGTGGGCGCGATGCCCAGGAAATTCACCCCGCCCTCCATCGCACACGCATACACCATACCGTCGGCATAAGCCACCCGGTCCGACTCCGCCATCTTCACGGTCCACAGCTTCTTGCCGGTAGGGCTCACGGCAAAGAGCGCATAGCCGGCCTCGATACCGTTTGCGGCCAGGTAAACCCGGCCGTCGCCGGCGGCCACCGATTTCATCGAACCGTGATCCGGCCCCCACGCGCCCGTGCCGGCTGCGTTGCCCCACGGCGTTTCTTCGTTGGGCTGGTAAAAACTCATCAACCACTTCACGTCGATCTGATCGCGATACAGCCCCACCCACCTGTAATTTCCCGCGGGCAGCGGCCCGTTGCGGTCGTCGAGGCCCGACCAGTAAACCGTATTCTTCCCCTTCGGCAGCTTCACCCCGCCCAGCAGACTGTTCACGCGGTTGCCGGCCGCGTCCTCGATTGCGATAGACACAAAGCTATCGCGCGGCAGGTCGAACGTAATGGGCGCCAGGCCGCGCGGCTCGGCCTTGCGGGCAATCTGCCACGCCGGCGGCGAAAGCGTCAGGTTGTTCTTATCCTCAAGGATCAGCCGGCCCCAGTTATCCACCGCCGTCCAGAAGAAATCGGTCTGGCTGGCGCCATCGGCGAGGTTATCGGTAACGCGGCTGCGCGGCCCGCCCTCGGCCGAAATATCGCCCCAGAACATCTCGAGCCCCAAGCGGATATCGGCATCCCTGGCCGGGCATTTCCCGTCAAGCGTCAGCACCGCCCACGGCATCTTCACCTCCTGCACGTATCCGAGCTTATCGGCCGCCATCTTGAACGCCTGCACGGCGCCCAGCTTCGTCGGGTCGCCCGGGCGATCTACCTTCGGCTGGTTATCGTTTCCGCCGAATCGGCCGTACTGAATCGTCATCGACGGCTGCTTTCCGGTGGTGTAGTACCACATGTCCACGTGCGAAACGAAACCGGCCATGTTGCTGCGAAGCTGCACGCAATCGGACCGCCACCCGTTGCCCGGCATAGTTGCCGGGTCTATCTTGTTCTGCATTGGCGTGCTGTCGCGGAAATCGAACGCGAGATACAGGTTCTCCGCGTCCCACATAGCCGCCACCTTCACGCTCTCGGTATCGATCGACGCGGTTACATCCTTGCAGCAGATGATCGCGCCCGACGTATCCCACTCCGAGAGATCGCCGTCGATCTTCACCGTCTTTGGAGCCGGCACCGCGTGCAGCCCGCGATTAAGCGTACGCTGCGCAAGCGCCGGCTGGCCTGCCAGTAGAATTGCCATGACAATAATGCTCCTGAACACTTTTCGCATTTGGCCGAGATTTCCCAGATGACCTTGGCCTACAGCCATTGTGAGCCTGTCCTCGGCGATTATCTCTTGTCCCATGACTCCTCCACGTTGAAGTTGGCGTTCTGGGCGTAAAGGTAGCGGGTACTGCCGCCGTCATCGGTGCAATCCCCGTCAGAGTCGGTGTCCTTGTCGAAGGCGACCGGCTCGTCGATGTAAAGCCCGCCGTAAACGTACTGCCGCCGGGCCTCCCAGGTCTGCCCCTCGAGTTCCCATTCCTCGAACATCTGCCACCCGTCCCAAAGATAGACCACGTCCGTCCCAGACGCAAGGTCTTTCTTGGTAACCGTTCACGGCCTGTTGGCCGGTCAGGCTCACGTTGAGCCTGATGAATCGTATACCCCCCCCAACAAAAGGCAAGACAAAAGCCAATACGACTGCACTGGCGCCCGCCCGCCGTCCGATAACCGATATATCCGACGGGTGGGCAGCCCATGAATCCAGCGACCGAACAGGCGTACCAACAGATTATCCGGCAGCAACAGGCTCGCATCGCCGAGTTGGAACAGGTCGTGGCCCGACTCACGGCCCGCGTTGAGGAACTGTCGGCCGAGGTAGCCCGCCTGTCGAAGAACTCCTCCAACAGCTCCAAGCCGCCCTCCAGCGACATCACGAAGCCGCCCAAACCGCCGACACAGAACGGCGACCGGCGTCGCCTGGGCGGTCAGCCGGGGCACACCCGTTACGAGCGAAAGCCTTTCGCCCCGGACCAGATCAACCGGACCCTCGACTACCGCCCGGACCGCTGCCCCGACTGCGGCGCGGCCCTGCGGCCGGTGAAACGCCCGCCCCGCACGCTTCAGCAGGTGGAACTTCCCGAGATACCCCTGGTGATCACCGAGCATCGAGCCCACGCCGCCTGGTGCCCGCATTGCCGGAGGACCCACTACGCCGTCCTGCCGCCGGAGGTCGAGAAGGCCGGCCTGGTCGGCCCGCGGTTGTCGGCGCTGGTGGCCTGGCTCAAGGGCGCCGGCCACTGTTCGTTCTCGACCACCGGCCGGTTCTGCCGCGACGTGCTGCGGCTCGGCCTCTCGCGGGGCCAGTTGGCCAAGGTCGTCGGCAAGGCCGGCGACGCCATGCGCGCGGCCTACGACGCCCTGGCGGCCCGGCTGCCCGAGGAGCCGTGCCTGAACGTCGATGAGACGGGCCACAAGGAGAAAGGCGACGCCCTCTGGACTTGGGTCTTCCGGGCCAGTCGTTACACGGTCTTCAAGATCGACCCGTCGCGCGGCTCCGAGGTGCTGATTGACGCCCTGGGCCGGGAGTTCGCCGGCGTCCTGGGCTGCGACTACTTCTCGGCCTACCGCAAGTACATGGGCGACTTCGACGTCCTGGTGCAGTTCTGCCTGGCCCACCTGATCCGCGACGTGAAATTCCTGGTCGACTTGCCCGACCCGGTGACGGCCGCCTACGGCCGGCGGCTGCTGGAAGAACTGCGCCGCCTGTTCCACGTCATTCACCGGCGGGAGACAATGGAGGCGGCGCGGTTCCGGCGCGCCCTGGAACGGGCCCGCGACCGGGTGCTGAAGGTCGGCAAAGGACCCCCGCCTCGGATCGAGGCCCGGAACCTGGCGGACCGATTCCGCCGTCACGGGGCGGCCTACTTCCGCTTCATCACCACGCCGGGCATCGAGCCGACGAACAACCTGGCCGAACAGGCCATCCGCTTCGTGGTCCAGGACCGCCACGTGACCCAGGGCACGCGCAGCCCGCGCGGCCGACGCTGGTCCGAACGCATCTGGACGGCCACGGCCACCTGCGCCCAGCAGGGCAGATCGGTGTTCGACTATCTCCATCAGACCCTCGTCGCCCACTTCGCCGGCCACCCAACCCCATCCCTTTTACCCGCCGGGCCGTGAACGGTTACCAATTCTGCATCATATTCATTTCCTTGGAGTTCCTATTCTAACTTTGCATGTTTGCTGCTTTGTAACGCCGGGTGTCATGAATTCACGGGGTCAGGGGGTCATTCCCCGCACCTGATCTTTCCTATACGCATCTTCCCGCAAACACATCGTTCACCCGTTTCAGGCGCTCGGGGAATTCGTGCCATACCGGATCTTCGGGGCCGCAATTGGTCCGCGCCACCGCGCCCCAGAGACCGTGCTCGCGATAGGCGCGCGCCGCATGCTCGACGACCTCCCAGTAGGCGTCGGAACGCTCTTCCCAGCGCATGTCGGCATGGGCGCAGTAGCTCGCGCCCTCGCCCATCACCAACGGGATGCCGGGATAGTTCGCGTCTCGCAGCTTGACCGCCTGCACCACGGCGTCCGTGGCAGCCTTCTTGAACGTCTCGATGTTCCGGTTCAGGTTGTCCTCGATGACGCGTTCCAGCTCCGGCAGGGCTGCGGGCTCCAGGTTGCGATACAGCCAGACCCGCCGATACCAATCAAGGGCGATGGGCGGCCGGTCGCCGCGGCAGGTGCGGACGTCGCGGTAGGGCACCGGATCGCGGCGCAGGTAGCGGCGAAAGTCCTCGCCCACCACAGGTTCATCGGTTGCCGCACCCCAGGTGATGGCGCGCTCCAGCACATCATAGACCGACCACAGGTAGTAGCTGTGGAAGTTCCAGACCTGCATGTTCCGCGGCACGTGTTCCGTGTTGACCCACGGCGTGTAGGTATCCAGCGCGAAGCGGATCCCCGGATGGCGCGCCCTCACGAACGCCAGACCATCCTCGTGCCAGCTTCGCCAGCGGTTCAGTTCCTCCCGCGGCTGATTCTTTTCCCCGTAGCCGCCGAGAAAGGGCAGCCCATCGGCCTCGTTGAAGATCTCCGCAAAGGCGATCGTGTCCTGCAAGCCACGCTGCTCCAGTTCCACCAGGAGGAAATCCAGCGCCCGCGCAAAGTACAGGAACCGTTGCTCGTGCGGCAGCCCCAACAGCTCCGCGTTGATGGCTTCGTCGGCGAACCAGAAGGTGTGCAGGTAGTACCAGCTCGACAGGATGACCTTCACGTCATACCGCTGCGCTAGCGTGCACAGCTCGATCAGCCGCTTCAGCGGATCGCAGCGGCCCTCCATGAACCGGTCCGCCGAGCCGCGGAACATCCGCACGTGCCCGCCGGGCATCCATTCCTGGAAGGCCAACTCCCCGCGCGGGCGGCCGTCCTTGTCATGGCACAACCCGGCGCCGGACTCGATCCGGATACAGTTGAAGCCCCGCTCCCTGAGTTCCACGAACCGGCCCTCCAGATCGTCATAAAACGGGTTCGACTCCATGTCGAAGATGGCCCAGATCCAGAAGGAGATTGTCAGTCGATCGTCGCTATTCATGTGTATTGCCTCTCTCTTTGATGCGCCACAGCAGCGTCTCGCCGCGGCGGGTCGTCACGGTCAAGCGATCGGTGTGACGCGCGATGACCTTGCCCGTGCGCTGTTCAGTCACTTCGGCGACGTAACCGTTCACGGCCTTTGGGCCGGTCAGGCTCACCATGAGCCTGATGACCAGTAGAGTATACCCCCCCCCCGCAAGAGGCAAGACAAAAACCGAACAAAACTGCCTCTGTGCCTGCCCTCGGTCCGATAAGTAATACGAGAGCGATTCGCACGAACGTTTCCGAGCGCGACCGTGGAACCGGACCACCGGCAGATCATCCGGCGGCAAGCGCAGACCATCCGCCAACAAGCGCTGACCATCCGGCGGCAACAAGCACGCATCGCCGAGTTGGAACAGGTCGTGGCCCGACTCACGGCCCGGGTTGAGGAACTGTCGGCGCAGGTGGCCCGCTTGTCGAAGAACTCCTCCAACAGCTCCAAGCCGCCCTCCAGCGACATCACGAAGCCGCCCAAACCGCCGACACAGAACGGCGACCGGCGTCGCCTGGGCGGTCAGCCGGGGCACACCCGTTACGAGCGAAAGCCTTTCGCCCCGGACCAGATCAACCGGACCCTCGACTACCGCCCGGACCGCTGCCCCGACTGCGGCGCGGCCCTGCGGCCGGTGAAACGCCCGCCCCGCACGCTTCAGCAGGTGGAACTTCCCGAGATACCCCTGGTGATCACCGAGCATCGAGCCCACGCCGCCTGGTGCCCGCATTGCCGGAGGACCCACTACGCCGTCCTGCCGCCGGAGGTCGAGAAGGCCGGCCTGGTCGGCCCGCGGTTGTCGGCGCTGGTGGCCTGGCTCAAGGGCGCCGGCCACTGTTCGTTCTCGACCACCGGCCGGTTCTGCCGCGACGTGCTGCGGCTCGGCCTCTCGCGGGGCCAGTTGGCCAAGGTCGTCGGCAAGGCCGGCGACGCCATGCGCGCGGCCATCTGAAGCGGCGTCGGCAGTCGCCGGCCCTTCTTGGGTTTTCGCCCCCGTCGGCCCGAAGGGCGGCGGGCCGGAGGCAGGGCGTACAGCGCCGCGTCGGAGCGAATCCGGCTCACCAGGT
>Ga0307380_10000285_pt1 | contig 85025 bp, 62 predicted proteins | sample UN3MG_FD_202239 | JGI IMG/M metagenome (GOLD analysis project Ga0307380, IMG submission 202239) | Soil microbial communities from Risofladan, Vaasa, Finland - UN-3 | ecosystem: Environmental > Terrestrial > Soil > Coastal area > Acid sulfate soil | place: Finland: Risofladan, Vaasa | collected...
AGTTTTGCCGACACCCAGATACCCCTGAGCCTGCCCAGGTTCAAGTTCGAGTATGAAGTCGAACTGAAGGAGATGCTCAAGGCGCTGGGGATGGGAATAGCGTTCGATGCATCGGAGGCTGATTTCAGCAACATGTTCGAGGACGGCGTGGGCTGGATCGACAAAGTCAAGCACAAGACCTTCGTCCAGGTGGATGAACGGGGGACCGAGGCTGCCGCCGTCACGGTGGTCATTATTATCGACACGGCCTATTCCGGCATGATGGTCAACCGTCCGTTCCTGTTCATTGTCCACGAGCACGATTCCGGGGCAATTCTGTTCATGGGCAAGGTGGCCGATCCGGTCTGGGTCGGTTGACAACGGCCGCACCCCGGCAGGTGTCGACGTTTGTAGTCCGGGTGAAGATCGAAGGCTCCTCGAAAGAGGGGCCTTTTTTGATAAGAGCCGCCTTTTTTGCTCGCGTTGCGACCGAAGGGCAAATTGGCGGGTCGCCGGGTGGATCTCCGATTGGCGGAGCCTGGGCACCGGCCCGGTCCGATCTGTAGGTCAAGGGCGGATTTTAGTCTGTATCGCCGGAAGGTCCCTTTGTATAATATGCTGCCATGGAACTGATTGGACGCAGGCCGGACCGCAACATCATACTGTACTTCCTGGCCGCCATCGTGATCGGCACCATACTTCTGGAGTTGCCCATCAGTGCGGCGAATGGGCCGATAAGTGTGCTTGATTCCCTCTTTACGGCGACGTCGGCTGTCTGCGTGACCGGCCTCACGGTTGTAGACACGGGCCATGACTTCACCTTGTTCGGCCAGGTCGTAATCCTGATGCTGATTCAACTGGGTGGTCTGGGCATACTGACGTTCGCCAGTGCCTTGATACTGGCGGTGGTGCCGGATCTGACGTTTAAAGACAAGCTGGCCGTATCCCATGCTCTCGGGACAACCAAACGGGTCAGCACAAAGTCACTGCTCCGAGCGGTCATTGTCACAGCCCTGGTTTGTGAGTTGGCCGGGACGGCGGCGCTCTTTTTGAGGTTCAAGAGTCACTTTCCCGTTGGCGAGGCTTTCTTCCACGCGCTTTTCCACGCGGTATCGGCATTTTGCAACGCCGGGTTCTCAACGTTCACGAACAGTCTGGAAGCTTACAGTGGTGATATTCCCACCCTGGCAATATTCGCAGTGCTCATTATCCTCGGCGGGCTGGGTTTCGTGGTGATTCGCGAGTTGGCCGCGCGGCTGCAGCCGGGTGCCGGCCGACTGTCGCTCCATTCGAAACTGTGCCTGGCCGCGACTGCGATGCTCCTGGCGGTGGGGACGCTCGCTTTCCTCGTGGCTGAGTATAATAACAGTTTCGCGCGGATGGGTTTTGTTCAGAGCCTTGCCAACGCCCTGTTCCAGGCGGTCACATGCCGCACGGCCGGCTTCAATACCGTGGCCCAGTCGGCTCTTACCGAGGTGAGTCTGCTCATCACTATCATACTGATGTTCATCGGCGCATGCCCGGGATCGACGGGCGGGGGCATCAAGACGACTACCATGGCCATTGTGCTGCTGCTGGCGTATGATCGCTTCATGGGCCGACGGTCGGTGGCTGTATTCAAACGTTCGATAAGCCCCGACTCGATCAGCCGCGCCCTGACCGTGCTGCTTGTCGCCATCCTGGTCATTGTGGCGCTCTTCGTGGTGCTGATGTTTGCCGAAGAGAGGCCGCTTCCGCATACGCTGACTCACGGCTGGTTTGTTGACAGTCTCTTCGAGGTGATCTCTGCCTTTGGAACGGTAGGCCTTTCACTGGGCGCGACAGCGCACCTGCACGCTCTGGGCAAGATCGTCTTGATAGTGCTGATGTTTGCAGGGAGAGTTGGGCTACTGACACTGGTTTATGCCCTGGCCAGACCAATACGGCAGGGTGAAATCGTATATCGTGAAGAATCGGTAATGGTAGGCTAAGGATGGTCACGTGAAACAGTTTGCAATCATCGGTCTGGGCAACTTCGGCGCTACGGTGGCCGCCGAGTTGACCAAACTCAAGTGCAAGGTCACGGCTGTAGACATCGACAGGGGGCGGGTGCAGGGGCTGCCGGATCGCGCCCACCAGGCTATCCTGGCGGATGCAACCGACCGGGCCTTTCTGCAACAACTGGGCGTCAGCAACTACGACTGCTTCGTCGTCTCTACCGGCAAGGACTGGCACGCGTCGGTCCTCATAACTCTGCATTTGAAGGAGCTCGGCGCCGCGCGCGTTATAGTCAAGGCGAATTCCGCCGACCACGCCAAAGTGCTGGAGAGGGTGGGGGCGACGCAGGCGATTATACCGGAACAGCAGATGGCGCGTTCGCTGTCACACTCGCTGGCTAATCCCAATCTGGTTGATTATCTCCCGCTCTCGGGTGAATACTGCGTGGCCGAGCTGGTACCTCCGGCCGGGTTCGTCGGCAAGCAGTTGCTGGAACTCCAGCTCAGAACGAAGTACCACGTCCAGGTGATAGCGGTCAAGGACACGCGGACGGCCGAGTATGATTTCGTGCCCGGTGGTGATTATACCATCAGGGCCACCGACGTTCTGATCGTGCTCGGCAGGCAGGCGGATGTAGAGAAGCTGAAAGTCTGAACGGTTCGTGCCACGGACGTACCGGCGTGAACCGGGTTCACACCAGTGAACCGTGTCGAGGTCGGTCGCAGGCCACCGGCAGACAAGTGTATAAAGTTCGAACAATCAGGGCGGCTCGCGCTTGCGCGAGGCCGATCCCGGGACAGATGAACGGCGGAAAGGAGCCTTGGCGTGGCGGGCAAAAAGTACGATTGGACGCAGTTCAAGAAGCGGATAGAGATAAAGGCCAGCCCGGAGAAGGTGTTCAGGGCGTGGACCGATGACAAGATCATTACCCGGTGGTTTCCGATCCGAGCTGTCATAGAACCTCGCAAGAACGGCCGCCTGTATTTTGAATGGATGACCGGTGACAAACTCGAGACGAAGGTGGTCGCGGTTCGGCGGCCGAACCGGCTCGTGTTTCCTTTCGGTTCGAACAACGAGGAAGTGGCCGTGACCATACGGAAAGTACCCGGTGGTTCTCTGTGTGAACTCCACCAGTACGGTATGAAAACGGACCCGGGTAGCAGGGTGACCATGCATCTGGGATGCCAGGTGGGGTGGACTTTCTTCCTGGCCAACCTGAAAGCATACCTTGAGCACGGCATTGACTTGCGGGGACACGATCCCAGACGGAGCTACCGGCAGGGGTACATAAACAGTTAAGAGGTGCTAACCGGGCGTCCCTGCGTAAGTTGGGGCGGTGGTTTTGCTTGTAGTTGACCGGTCGGGGCATTATGTTAGGTGGCTTGTCACTTGAAACTGCGATCACCCTGAATACGTAGTCTTAAACAGGTCCCGGGTGGAAGACAAAGAAGGCGTGAAAATAGCCGAAGCGCTGGCCGGCGATCAGAAAGCGTACGGATACCTGGTCGATAAGCACCGGGCAGCGGTTTTTCACATAATTAACCGCATCGTACGCAACAGTGAGGCCGCCGACGACCTGGTGCAGGAAACGTTCATGAAGGCGTTTGCCTCTCTGTCGTCGTACCGCTCGGAATACCGTTTTTCGACCTGGCTTTACAAGATCGCCGCCAACTCCTCGATCGACTTTTTGAGGAAGCGGCGTATTCAGGCGCTGTCGCTTGATCGCCCCATGGATACCCGGGACGGCCAGGTCGACATCGAGGTGGCCGACTACTCGTACCACCCGGAACGTGACCTCGAGCGCAAGGAGCGCAGTTTCAGCATCCAGGAGGCGATTGACGCCCTGCCGCCCAAGTACCGGGACGTGATTATCTATCGTCACAAGGATGATAAATCGTACGAAGAAATCGCCGATTTACTGAACGTACCGATCGGGACCGTGAAAGCCAGGATATTTCGCGCCCGGGAGCTGCTCAAGAAGAAGCTGAAACACATCTTTTGAAGGCTGAGGTGGAGAACCTGATGGTCCGTAGAGCTTGCCTGACATTGATCGTATCGCTGGCGTTGTGCCTGGCGGTGGATCCGGCGGTCAAGGGCGAGGAATACACCTTTGACTACCAGCGGATCATCGAGCCCGAGGGGCCCCTGACGTTTGAATTGACTTACATCGAGGGCGATCTCACGGTCACGGCCAGTGATGACGGCAGGCTCGTGATCGAGGCGGTCAAGAAAGTGCAGGCCGTCAGCAAGGAGGAGGCCGAGGCGGTCCAGGCGCATATCGAGATTCGCCTGGAGGTCTCCGGCGACAGGGCCAAGGTCACGACCAATTACCTGCAGATGCGCAACCGGGGCCGCTCGTTCTGGCAGAAAGTGCTCGGCCTGAGCGGGTCAGACGCCTTTGGTGAGGTCGACTGGTCGATTGCGCTGCCGGAAGGCTGTGATTTCGTCGTGACCAATACAGGCGGCAAGATTGATATCAGCCACGTGCGCGGCGCGGTCACGATCCGCAGTTCCGCCTCCGACATTACCCTGTCGAGCCTGGAGGGACCGGTGAGGGTTGAGAACTCCTCGGGCAATACCAGGGGCGACCTGCTCTTCGGTGATATCGAGGTCAGGCAGGCGCAGGGTGAGATTGACCTGCAATTCGTAGAAGGCGACATTCGGATAAAGTCCACTTCGGCGGCTATCAACATACGGCAGGATCGCGGCGCCATTGACCTGACCACCTCCACCGGCTCGGTGGACATCGAAACCAGTCTTGACAGCCGGCGGGATTTCTTCGTCGAGACGGAGAGCGGCAATATCAACCTGGTGATTCCCAGGACTTCGTCGGGTATGCTTGATATAACTTCGGAGACGGGCGAGATCAGGACCGAGATTCCGATCGCTGTCAAGTCCATGACGCGAAAGCAGATCGTCGGCGAGTTCGGTCTGGGCGGTGTCAAAGTCTCCCTGAGTTCGACTTCCGGCGACGTGACAGTAGCGCAGTTCTGATAACGCCGCTCGTACATAGGACGTGCGATGCAGATGAAGCGGTTTGTTTTCATAATCCTCGTTGGTGTTTCCTGGGCGCTCTCGTGTGCCTTGCCGGCCAACGGTGTCCGGGCACAGGACAGCCCCATCGACAGCCCCGTCGACAGCTCCGTCGACAGCTCCGTCGACAGCTCCGTCGACAGCTCCGTTGATAGCTCCGTCGACAGCCCCGCCATTGCAGCCGACATGCTCTTCAACGAAATCGCGCTCACCGCGGACGGCGTCCTGGCTTACGACACCCTGGGCAACCGGTGGGTATACGATTTCGAACGCGCCACTTTCGTTACCTCTTCAGGCAGTCGCCAGCTCGGCGGGACCGAAAGCCGGGGGGCGACGGAGGACTTTATCCTGCCCGTGAGGGATCGCTGTACCGAGGAGAGACGCCTGTCGGACATTCAGAAGTCGGTGTTGATCGGTTACGACGAGTATGTCGAGGGACACATCATCGCCTACGGGAGGGTGACGATCAAGGGCTGGGTGAAGGGCAATGTCCGCTCCTACAGCGGGACTGTGCTCGTAACCGAATCAGGTCAGGTTGACGGCAACGTAAACGCACCGAACATCGTGGTAAAGGAGGGCGGCGTTGTCGGCGGCCGAAAGACCCTCACCGAGCCCATCGAATTCCCGGTCGACATTCTTAGAGAGCGTTTCACGGCCTACGGCATCTGGATTGTCTTCGGCCTGACCGTCTTGATGCTGTTTGCCGGCTTTCTTGCCACCACCCTTATGCCGCGTCAGGTACAGAACGTGAATGACTGCATTTCCCGACACCTTGCCCGTTCGTTTCTGCTGGGGCTTCTGTTTCTCTTTTTGCTGCCGATGCTGATCGGGCTCCTGGCTGTAACGGTGGTCGGCGTGCTGCTGATTCCTCTCGTACCGCTGGCATACCTGTTTGCGCTGATGCTGGCCATGATTTCCACCGGCATTCACGTGGACCGGCTGGTATTCCGCGCCAGGAGTGGCAGGGACAGAAGTCTCATGTACGGCGCGACGGTCGGGATTCTGGCTTACGCGGTGATCTGGACGGTTGTGGCGGTGCTGCTCGGGTCCTCGGATGATGTCTCGCGGGGGTTTGGCATATTCTTCCTCGTGGTGGCGATTCTGGTCACCGCCTATGCGTTGTTCACCGGCACCGGTGCGGTGGTCCTCACGCGGTTCGGGTTCAGGGCCTACCGCGGTTTCGGGGAGCGTCAGGTCGGGGGGCATGAGGAAGCTCCCGCGCCTGCTCCGCCGCCGATTCCCGAACGGCCGCCTTTCTGCGAACCGCCGCCGATAAGGCGCTCCTCCCGGGGCATCGACACGCCTCCGCCCCCGCCGCCGCGCGGCGAGTGAAACATCCGACACCGTTTCCAGTATAGAAGATTAGAGGAACCTGAAGCCTTAGCAAAAGAGGTCTGCTGATGAATTTGCGATCTGCCATAGCCCGAGGGCTTGCTGCCGCGCTCGTTTCGGTGGGGTTGGTGCTGGCGGGCGATGTCGAGACCGTGACCGAACTCGTGGACGGAGAGGGAGCCGAAAACATCGTCGTGGAATGTGAGTTTGGAGCCGGTGAGCTGTCCATTCGAAGCGGCGACATTGCCGAAGTGGTGTCGTTGGAGATCTCGGAGACGCCTCGATGGGTGCGTCACGAGGTCGATTACTACAAGAGAGGAAACACCGGTTACCTGCGTCTTGAAAGTGATCTGCGCCGGGGGAGAGTACATGATGACCTTGAGAACGAGTGGAATCTGACGCTGTCTACACGATACCCCCTGAAACTGGATATGGAGATCGGTGCTTGCGAGGCCGAGTTTGATCTGGGCGGCCTGCCGATCACCGAATTGCACCTTGAAGTCGGAGCCACCAGCGGGAAGATCGACTTTTCTAAACCCAACAAGGAAGAGTTGAGAGATTTCTCGATCTCGACCGGTGCCTCCTCGCTGGAGATCTATAACCTGGGCAACGCCAACTTCGAGCGGCTGGAGTTTGAAGCCGGAGCCTCCTCGTGCGTGCTGGATTTCCACGGTGAGTTTTCCGGTGAGGCGGTGGTTGAGGTGGACGTGGGGGTCGGTTCGGTCGATATCGACATCCCGAGCGACATGGCCGTGCGAATAGAGACCGATGAGGACTCGTGGTTTTCCTCGGTCGACTTCAAGGGCCTTCGACTGGAGAGTCTGGGACGTGGTATTTACGAAAGTCGCGGTTTCGATGATGCTGATGACCGCTTGATTTTTGTCGTGGACGTCGGGCTTGGTTCCGTGGATTTCCATGGCAGGAGATAGGCATTACGGGCAGACTTGGACCTGCATGTAAAGCCGCCCCGGGGCGGCTTTTTTTTATTTGGGTGTGAGCGCAAAATCGGCTCCAAGAAGACTTAGGTCTTGCCGATTAGTTTTAGAGGTGGTTATACTGTACGGCTAACGTCCGCGGGAAAAAGCTCTGAACTTTCGGCCTCTTCGGCGGTTAAAGCCGTTGGGAAGTCCAAACAGGGAGATGCGAGACTTGACAGCGCGAAAGGCAATTTTCATACTGCTGGCGGCGGCGGCCCCGGCCCCGGCCTGTGCGTCGGCGGCCTCTATCCAGCAGCAGATTTATACGGCCAGGGACATGGTTCTTCCTGCTCTGGTGCATATCCAGCCGGTAATCAAGGACTACAACACCGGGGAGTTGAAGAAGCAGGCGGTTATCGGCTCGGGTGTGATTTTCCATCCCGACGGCTATGTCGTGACCAATTATCACGTTGCGGGCAAGGCTGAGCGAATCATCTGCACGCTTTTCGACAAGGAGCAGGTCCCGGCGGAATATATCGGCGGTGACCCGCCCACCGACGTGGCCGTGTTGAAACTCGACCTTAGCGAGCACCAGGGCGATGTGCCGGTGGCCGTTCTGGGCAATTCCGATTCCATTCAGGTCGGGCAGCAGGTGCTGGCGATGGGATCGCCGCTGTCTTTGTCCCGAACCGTTTCATCCGGTGTCATCTCGACCAAGGACAGGTACTTCTCCGCGTACTACCGGCTTCCGTCGGGCGAACGGACGGGTCGCTATAACCTCTGGATACAGACGGATGCGGCCATAAACCCGGGGAACTCGGGCGGCCCGCTGGTTGATCTTCTGGGCCGCGTGGTCGGGATCAATTCACGCGCCACCTTCCTGGCCAACAACCTCGGCTTTGCCATTCCGATCAACATTGTCAAAGAAGTGACGGCGGAAATCCTCCGGCACGGGAAAGTGAGCCGGAGCTGGATCGGCGTGGAATGTCAGGCGCTTCAGGAACTGGAGGACTGGTTTGGTGCCGACCGCAACTCGGGCGTGCTGATCGCTTCGGTGGATCCGGGTTCGCCCGCAGAGAAGAATTTCCTGAAAGCCGGGGATATCATCCTGGCCATCAACGGCGAGCCGGTATCGGCCCGGTTCGTGGAAGAGTTGCCGAGCTTCTACAAGCGGATTGCAAGTTTTCCCCCGGGCAGCCAGATCACCCTGAACGTGCTACGGGGTGAGAGAGAATACGAATTCGGGCTGGTTACGGTCGAACTGGGAGACCTTCAGGGTGAAGACTTCGAGTGCTCTGACTGGGGTCTGACCGTCAAGGCAATCACGCGGCAGATGCAGATAGAGAACCAGCTTAGCGATACGCTCGGCGTTTTCGTCACCGGTGTAAAGCGTGTGGGCGCCGCCGATCTGAGCGGGGTGCGGCCGGGAGATATTATTGCCGGTATCAACAAGGAGCCCATTCTCGCACTGGCCGAGTTTGTCCGCGCGTACAATGAGCTTTCGGCGTCCGGGGCCCGCAAGGTGCTGCTGCGGATTGACCGCAACGGGGCGATCAGGCTGGCCGTTCTCAGCGTCGACTCGAGACAGGAAGGGGTAGAAGATGAGGAGTAGACTCCTGCGCCCATGGCTCGGTCGGATCATTCTGCCGGTTGTCGCGGCAGCGGTTGTCCTGCCGGCCTGTCGCGTCGACGCTCAATCCTTCGATTTCGACCGGCTGGACAAGCTGGTTCGCTCGTTCTCGGTGATAATCGATCTGAAGGTGGAGTTGTCGTTCGGCACGCACACCAATGAACAGGAGCAGCGCCTGCTCGCGACCGTGGTCAGAGAGGACGGGCTGCTCATTTTCGACGGCAGCTTCCTGAGCCAGGACAACGTCTTCTCCTCGATGTCCGGCATGCAGGTGAAGATCACACCGACGAGAATAGAGGCTCATACGTTCGACGACCGCACGTATGAAGCCGAGTACCTGGGTACTGATCGCTTCACGCGGATTGCCTTTGCCCGCGTTCTTGACGCGGAAGGTGCGGAATTCACGCCGGTCAGGTTCGCCGTCAATCGTCAGTTTGAGGTGGGAAGTTGGCTGGCACTTTTCATGCTGCTGCCCGAGTTCGTTCACCCGCCCCTGGCCGCCGATATCGGCATGGTGTCCTCACTGGTTGAAACACCTGAGAAATTCGCGCTGACGGTCGGCTTCTCGGGGCTGGAGATGTCGTCCGTGCTGTTCGATGAACGGCTGACCCCGGTCGGCGTTCTGGGCTCGCTGATGGACCCGACGGCGGCCCAGGCCGATGCCGGCGGGCTGATCGAGTCGTTTGGCGAGTTTGACATCCCGCTCCTGGGCGTGATTACGGGCGAGCGCCTGGCCAAGATGATCGCCGATCCGCCGCAACGCGGCAGGGTCGATCGAGCCTGGCTGGGCATCACGTTGCAGGCCCTGACCCCGGATATTGCCGAGTTTCTCGGCATCGAAACCCCGGGCGGCATCATTGTCAACGACGTCATGAGCGGATCGCCGGCCGAAGTCGCCGACCTGCGGATCGGCGACGTTATTTACGAGGTGAACGGAGAGGCCGTCCAGGTGGATCGGGACGAGCGGCTTCCGATCTTTCAGCGTCGTATTGCCCAGATGGAGGCCGGTTCGGCGGTTGAGTTCTCCGTCTTCAGACCGAGTGAAATGGCGACCGATACGCTGAAGCTGCTTACCTGGCTGGACAAGGCGCCGCTGGCGCCGTCGGACGCGCCGGAGTATGAGAGTGAGAGCCTCGAGTTCAAGGTGCGGGATCTCGTCTTTGCCGATTTTGTCCGCTACAACCAGGATGAGAGCAGCTTCCGCGGCGTTGTCGTCTCGGAGATGCAGCGAGGCGGCCTGGCCATGCTGGGAGGGCTGCAGATCGCCGACGTCGTCCAGAGGATCGGCAACACACCCGTTACGTCCGTTGAGGACGTCCGGGAGGCTGTGAAGTTGATCGAGGCTTCCCGGCCCGTCGAGGTCATCTTCTTCATCTGGCGCGACAACAAGACGATGTTCGTGAACGTCAAGACGGATTGGAAGTAGGCCGCCGACACTCCTTGGCCCTCAACCTGCCCGTATCTATCAGAGAAGACCGGCCCGTAGTTTCCGCAAGGCTTGACTTTTCAGGTGAGAACCTCGATATTGTAACTGTCTGCTGCGTATGAAAACCGGTGCGCAAGTATACCCGCCGGAAAACGGACAGTGCGTCCTGTTCAGTTTGTAGACACCAGACCGCTAAAGCTTGGAAGATGCTGGCGGGCAGGCCGGTTCGGCCGTGTCGGCAGCCGGTGATTGCGGCTGGCACCCGCCGTCCGGTGACCTGCCGGTCCCGGCATAGCATTTGCGCTGCAAGTCGGTTAAAGCGGCACTACAGGCCGGGACTGGACGCTTACGAGGGGTGTTCAGCCGGTCATGGGAAAAGGATGATTTCGATGATGCGATTTGTTACTGCACTTACGGCTCTGGTAGTCTTGCTTTCGGGTGTCTCGGGCTGGGCTCAGGGGATACCCTGGAACGGCCTCATCTCGGTGGACTCGGTCGAAGCGGCCCGCGGTGGCCAGTTCGGTGTCAAGGTCCGGTTAACTAATAACGACCTTGCCATCTCCGGTATGGAGATCCCTCTGCGGTATGAGAGCCCCTACCTGACTCTGGATTCCGTTTCCTTTGCGGGGTCGCTCAAATCGGACAATTTCGGGGGTCTGGTGAATGATAAGGCGGAAGACCGGACCGTGAAAATCACTTACGTGCCGGATGCCTTTGTCTCCCCGCTGCCCACCATCACGGCCGAGTCGGGGGTGCTTGCCGAGTTGTTTTTCAGCCTGTCCGCAACAGCGCCGCCGGGAATTTTTGCGATTGACTCGATTAACCAGGATTCCCTGATCATGGGCGACATTCACTGGTGGACAAGGATCGCGGTGGCCGACAATACCGGTTTGAAGATTTACCTGCCTCGCTTCTCGCCGGGGGCAGTGGTGCTGGAGACGCCGACGGCGGTGGATAACGAGTCGGACGACGGCCTGCTGCCGGCGCAGTACTCGCTGTCGCAGAACTACCCGAATCCGTTCAACCCGGCGACGATGCTTGAATTCTCGCTTCCGGAGGCCAGCCACGTCAAGCTGGAGGTCTTCAACGTTCTGGGGCAACGGGTTGGGTTGGTGGCCGACGGCTGGTGCTCGGCCGGTGTCCACCGGCTCGAGTATGACGCCTCGGGCCAGCCCAGCGGAATTTACTTCTACCGCCTCGATTACGGCAGCGGCTCCGAAACAAAAAAAATGGTCCTGGTCAAATAAACCATCTCTCTCAAGCTGCCGATTTATACAGGGATAGCCGACGGAACGGCTGTCCCCGTTTTTTTTGGATCTCGATCGTTATGACACAGGCAGCACTACAATCCAAACAGGTCAAAATCGGTGACTACATTCTCACCGGTAAGATCGGCCAGGGGGGAATCGCCGAGATTTACAGAGCCCGCCAGGCGTCGCTAAACAGGGACGTGGCGATAAAGATTCTCTTCAGCAAGCTGAGCAGCGATCCCGAACTGGTGCGTCGATTCCAGCGCGAATCGATGGTCATCGCTCGTCTCAATCACCCGAACATCGTTCACGTCATCGACAAGGGCAAGGCCGGTAACCGCTACTACTTTGTCATGGAATATGTCGACGGCACGTCACTGCGCGAGGTGATCGAGTCGACCAGGATCCCGCTGAAAACCAAACTGGAGATGGTGGCGCAGGTCTGCAAGGCGCTCGACTACGCGCACAAGAACGGCGTGATTCACCGCGACATAAAGCCGGCCAACATCCTGATCGACCGCCAGGGGAATCCACGCGTGGCCGATTTCGGGATCGCGCAGATAGTGGGCACGCCCGACAGCGAAATGACCTCCTCAGACGTGATCATGGGGACCCTCTCCTACATGTCCCCGGAGCAGAAAGTGTCCTCCACGAACGTGGATCACACTACCGACATCTATGCAATGGGCGTCATCATCTACGAGATCCTGGTCAGTAAGAAGCCCCTGGGGCGCTTCAAACTGCCTTCCGAGGTCAATAAGCAGATCGACCCGGTGTTTGATGAGATCGTCCAGCGGTGCCTGGCCCAGGACGCCAAGGACCGCTTCCAGTCGGCCGTGGAGCTGAAAGACGCTCTTCTGAACGCCATCGGCGGAGGAACTGAACAGGAGAAGGGCGACCACTTCTCGGTACGCGGTTCAGAGTCATTCATCGGCAAATGTCGGTACCTGGATACCATCAAGGAGTCCAAGTTCAGTTCCACCATACTGGTGGAAAACAAGGTCAACAAGCGGTTTTACATCATAAAGAAGCATACCAAGGGTGAAGCCGGTCGCAAGGAGGCGAAACTGCTCTCCTCGCTGAAGCATAAGAACATCATAAACATCCTCGGCTCCGGTGGAGACAACAAGTCCACGGTGGTGATTTCGGAGTACGCCCAGGGTGGATCGCTGGCCGAACGGATGGTTCGCAAGTATCCCTGGCAGAAAGCGACCAACATTATCCTCGATGTTGCCCTGGGACTGGACTTCGCCCACAAGAACAATATCGTTCACGGCAATCTGCGGCCTTCCAATATCCTCTTTGCCGCCGAAGAGCAGGTGAAAATCTGTGATTTCGGTTTGCCGGTTCACTACGACGCCGCCGGCAAGAAGAACTGGTACAGTCCTCCCGAGCACAAACAGTCCAAGCAAGGCGATATTTATGCGCTGGGAGTGATCTTTCACCAGTTGATCACGGGCCGGAATCCAGAGTACGATGCGGGGGGAAATCTCCGCCTCGATGACGTCAGGCTGGAGTTGCCTGAGGACATCATGCTCATGCTCAACAAGTTGCTCGCCATCCGGGTGACCCACCGGTACCCGACTCCGGAACAGCTCTTGCTGGACTGGGAGGATTATGAGCAGCGTTGCCAGGCCGCCCGTTCGATGCAGGCCATAGCCGAAAGGGAAAAGCCGCCGGTGAAGAAATCGCCGTCGGTCTGGCTGCTTGCTGCCGCCTTTGCCGGTCTCACTGCCATAACTGGCCTGGTCCTTTACCTGGCTGGGGCCTTCCGCTAGATTTCCGCCTTCGCGTCGTGCGAACGGCGTTATGTGACGTTGCTGCAATCGAATCCTCGCCACACAAGCCCGAGCGCGTCCACGATTCCGGCTTCACACCGGCGCCGGCCGGGCACATCCAAAATAAGAGTTGACATTCGCGCGGTGGCGGCGTATTTTAAGCATGTCGGCGTGTGCAACTGGCATCACATCACAGTGTTGCTGGCTTCGGGCCGCCAGCTACCTGCGCGTCCGACTCAGGCTGTTTTGGTCCTGCTGGATCCACAGTCGCTTTGGATGCGCTGTCAAAGACCGCCGACCGTAGCAGTTGTGGGAGGAGTTATAGCCTCAGTGTTATCGTTCCAATCAATGTCGGAATGTAACCTTCCCGGCGGAGAGGGGTCCTCCGGGTGGTTTGTAATACGGGTCGGGCAGTATTGAACGCGCCATATCGTCAGAAGGTCGTCTCCTCGGCGAAGGATGGACGATACGAGATCCAACCAATTCATGCGTATCATTTCACAAGGTTTCTGCATCACGGTTCGTGAAAGGAGGTGAATCCGCAGAAAAGGGTAACATCTGTGTTGCGTTTGCAATGAGTGCGGTTGGCGCCGGTATGGTCCCGGTGGCAGGCCGCATATAGAAGCACTCGGCAGGACACTGCCGGGTAAGCGACTATGCAGGGTATGAAAGGAGTTAAGGAATAATGAAGAAACTACCCTTCTTGTTTCTCTTAACGTTGCTGTGCTTTGCGTTCGTGGCGGCGACGGTCGCGTCGAAGGCGGTTTACGACCGGACCGGCACCGATCGTGCGCTTGACAAGCGCACGAGCAGCGTCACTCAATACAGCTTCCCGCGCACTGGCCAGGCACCGGTCAGGACCGAGAAGGTCCTTAACGAGGATGATCTGGTACCGGAGCCATCCCGGCCGGTCTCGCTGGGTGCCGTGGCTGGTGGCGAGGCGTCCCCCGGCATCACGGTGAGAGAGACGTACGAAGACTGGCAATACTCGGTTAAGGCCCACTATATCGACTTCAGCCAGCCGCCCGGTCCGCCGTCGGTCCAGTTTACCTATACGGATCTGGTGCAGGCGGACGTTACCAAACAGCACATGGCTTACAACGTCTACGATCCGACGGGCACCGGTGGCTGGCCCCGCGGCATCAACACGGGATGTGTCCTCGGAGCGGCCGACGAACAGGGCCGGTATGCCTCGTCGGACGTAACCTCTGACGGGTTGATCGTGCTTGCCGGTGAGGACAACGCCGGCGGCGATCTGGATAACCACATGTACGGCAACACGTCGTTGCACAGTTGCTTCTGGAGCGGCGGCAGTGTGATCCCGGCGGAACAGTACACGGCCGGCTTTGTCGATGGGTCCGGTGCCTTGCGCCACCCCATCGTTGAAGTCCAGGAGTGGGGCGGCGACGTGATCGTTCACGTGGTTGCTCATGAGCAGACTTTCTTCACTCCCGACGCGGGCGCGCCGGCCGTGACAGAGGTCGTCATCCAGTACTTCCGCACCGTGAACGCCGGTCAGATGGGGGCGACCACATCGTGGGAAGGTCCGCTGACGATCGACTCGGCAAACTATCGCGGCGTTATCGCGGCGTCGAGCGTTTCCGGTAAAGTGGCCATCGCCTACAACCATCATACGTCCTGGGCCTTCAGCGAGAACAACGGTTCGGATTGCGACGTGTTCTACCGGGAATCCACCAACGGAGGCGCAGACTGGGGCGGCCCGACAAACATCACCAATTACAACCGTGTGGAGCGATCATACGGCCCGTGGATTGAGGTCCAGCCGTTCTATGACAGCGATGGCTACCTGCACGTTCTGTGGAACGCCAACCCGTATCCGGAGGACGTGTACAACGCGCCGGGCGGCTTCTTTTTCAACGACTTCACCTGCTCACTGCTCCACTGGACATCGCGGACGGACCTGACCAGCCGCGTGTCCAACCGTGAATACGGCATCAACTGGAACACGCAGGTGTGCGGGTTCGGCGGCGCCAATACAATGTACCTGGCATTCTTCAATATCGCCGAGTGCAATGGCCGCCTGTACGTTATCTACTCCGGCTGGAACGACATCTACGCCGACCCGCCGATCATCAACGACTGTGCGTCCTCGTTCGGCACGGCCCCCAGCCGCGTGTATCAGGCCAACGGTGAGATATACATGCGTGTGTCGACCACTAAGGACGGCCTGCTCTGGGATGCGGAGCGCAACCTGACCAACACCTACACGCCGGGCTGCGACTCGCTCGGGTTCGGCGGCGTTTGCATGAATGACACCAAGGTGATGTTGGCCAAGTACGGAATGGATGTAACCGCCTACCCCGGGGCTCTCACGTGGCCGGGCGCGGAACTGCTGGTCGTCGACCCGGAATACACCGGTTCTCACTACCTGCATATGTTCTACCTCGAGGACCACTTTCCGGGCAATTTCGGTATCGGCCGCGGTGATGCTACGAACAACGACCTGAAGTGGATCCGGCTCGGCTGCGTCGATCCGGTCACGGCGCCGCAGATCGCATTCACACCTGCCGCAATCGGCTTTCCGTCATGGGTGCACCACGGTGCCGCCGATACTGTCACCGTAGAGGTGGTCAACGACGGTAACACGACGCTGACCGTTGACAGCATCGTCCTGACCGAGACCTCGCCGGTGAGCGGCTGGCTGGCGGCCAGCGCCACCGACCTGACCATCAGCGCCGGTGTCGGCAACACGGCGACGTTTGATGTCTACCTCAACCACGAGGGCAACATCGACTCCCCGGGCTCGATCGTGGCGCTGAACGGCGCGGTCTCGATGTGGTCCGACGCGCCCGAGCCGAGAGACTCGGTCGCGTTCGTCATCGTGGACTTCCTGGTGGCGGACACGGTTGTCGGGCTGGCCTTTGACACCCTGTCGACGGCTGCAACGGCCCGGTCGCCCGAGGAACTGGACTTCGTCGAGCTGATCGTCACCAGCAACGGTGAAATGGGCTTCAACGGTAATGGCGGCCCCGGAACTCTGAATCTGGACTACGTGTCGGCTGACACGCTGATTCATCCGGGTGACTGCGACGTCGGTGCGGCCGTCTACCTGTACTCGGGCAGCCCCATCATCGTGCAGGATGTTCCCGGTGAGGGTTACCGGATGAGCTATTCCATGCACGCGCAGGGCTTTGCGACCGACCACGCCTTCTACCCGGTGACGGGTGGTGCCGATCCGGAGTCGATCGACGGCCCGAACTACCAGGCGTACTTTACCGGTACGTTCGTAAACTGGGATTCGACTTTGGCCGTGGAGAAGACGACATACGCCCCGACGGGCGGCGGCGACAGCGCTTTCTTCATGATCCAGAAGGTCCAGGTGTTTTCGAACGACGGCAACCCGCACGACAGCCTGGTCTTTGGTGAACTCATCGACTGGGATATCCCGGCGAGCACCGGTTCGAACAACAACGGGATTCCGAACGCCAAGTACCGGACGATTTACTACCAGGGTACTGACGACGTTGATGACACGCTGCGGTGCCAGAACCATGCCGACCGGTGGGGCACTCATGCCTTCCTGGGCATGTACACCAACGCGGAGTACAACCTGGACAACTGCGTGAACGACCTGGCTTTCGTGGGAGCGTTTGCGGGTCGTAACGACAGCAACCTGTTTATCGACGACACCCTGCAGCCGCCTCGGTTCTGGCAACTCATGGGCAGCCTGACCGGGTACGACAACGGTCTGGAGAGCGAGAATGCGGACCTTCACGGTGTCGTGACGTTCAAGCACAACGTTACGCTCGGAGCCGCTGACACGATGACGTTCTACTCGGTGGTATCGTCGGTGCAGAACGGCACGTCGGCAGACATGGACGCCCGGATGGCGGCAGCGCGGGTGTGGTACGCGGACAACCTGCGGCCGGGATGCGATTATCTGTTCGGCTGCCCGTGGTATGACGAGGATTGTGACGGCGTCATGGAGTGGGACGATAACTGTCCGTTGACCTATAACCCCGGCCAGTCGGACCAGGACCTAGATCAGGTGGGTGACACGTGTGACAACTGCCCGACCGTTTACAATCCGGACCAGATTGATGCCAACAGCAACAATGTTGGAGACGCCTGCGAGTCTTCCCTTGTCGGCTACTGGAGGTTTGAGGAAGGTACCGGCACTATTGCGCATGATTCAAGCTTTATCAGAAACGACGGTCTGCTGGTGAACGGGCCAAGCTGGGTGGACGGCCGGTTCGGCCATGGCCTCGAGTTTGACGGGATCGACGATTACCTGCAGGTACCGGACGACCCATACCTTAGACCTGCCGCCATCACGCTTATGGCCTGGATAAAACCGTATCGCCTCCCCGACGAAGGCACGTACGGCCCGGTGGTCAAGAGGACGCCGGAATGGCAGAATGACGCCAACTGGCAGATGCAGGTTGTCGGCTCCGGGCGGGTCAACTTCGCCTATTACAACGGAGGCTGGCGCGACGCGCCATTGACCACAAAGGCGATCCGGGTCGACGACTGGAACCACCTCGCTATTACGTTTCTGGATAGAGAAGTGAAGATATACGTTGACGGTGAGCTGGATCCCAGCTTTCCATACATGATGAACGCCGACCTGAACACCAGCTATACAAGCCCGCTGATCGTAGGCAAAGGATTAGGAGATCGGTTCGAGGGCGTCGTCGACGAAGTCAAGATCTTCGACCGTGCTTTGACGGCTCAGGAGATACTGCAGGAGTCGATGGAAGGCTGCTGCATGGGGACCACCGGCAACGTGGACGGGAAGCCGGACGATGAAGTCGACATAGGGGATTTGACAGCCTTGATCCGCTACCTGTTCATACCGCCTACCGAGCCGCTGCCCTGTCCGGAGGAGGCCAATATCGACGGTGATGCCGGTGGTGTCATCGACATCGGCGACCTGACGGTGTTGATCGCGTACCTGTTCATCCCGCCGAATCCGCCGCCAGCGGACTGCCAGTAGCTTTGAGTATGCTGTCCTGTCTTTAGCCGGACGTGCGCCCGCGCGTCCGGCTCGCCGGCCGACCGGCTCTGTGATCTTGCGGCTCAGGCCGATCCGGAGTTGTAAGCCGGTAATCAGGGCTGTCAAACCCGGATTTCCTTGACGCGAGGGGAAAAAGCAGTATACTTTCTATCGAACGCCATTACCGGGCCACCGGGGAAGCCGGTGGTTCGGGCGAGTTGTACTTTCCGGCCCCTGCGGCGCTAAAGAGCCGCCGGGGGGCATGCGTTGTCGCAGAGGGTTACACCGGATCGTTTGTCTGAAGTCTTCGGTATTCTTATCGATGTCTGGACTAGAGGAGCACTGATGCTCAGATCATTCTCAGTACCGGTCGTCGCCGTGGTGTTGATTGCGCTGGCGGCGGTCTCCGTACCCGCGACTGCCTGGAGCGAAGCCATTATCGCCGATCACTCCGCGGTCGGTGAGTTTGGCATCATCCCCGGCTCGGTTATCGCAACTATCGGAAGCAACTACCACGTCTACTACCTGCACACCTCCCACGGCAGCCAGATCATGACCGGTCTGGTCATGCTGCACGATGAAAACGGCTCCTATGACAAGCCGGATTTCTATGAGCGTGCCGACGATCTCGGCCTCACCGGCGACACCTCCTGGGCGCCGTACACGCGAACGTACCTCGACGCCAACCCGGACTGCGACGTCGCCATGTTCTCCTGGTGCGCGGGCGTTTCGGACAACACCGAAGAAGGCATCGACATTTACCTGAACAAGATGGCGGAACTGGAGGCGGACTACCCGGCTGTCAGGTTTGTTTACATGACGGGGCACCTGGACAGCACCGGCCTCGAGGGCAACCTCTACGCACGGAACAACCAGATTCGCAATTTTTGCACGACTAACGACAAAGTGCTTTACGACTTTGCCGATATCGAAAGCTACGATCCCGACGGCAACTTCTATCCGGTCGAATCCGATTACTGCGCCTGGTGTTACGACTGGTGCGCCACCCACACCTGCCCGGGCTGCGACATCTGCGCCCATTCGCACTGTTTCAACTGCTACCTGAAGGGAAAAGCCTGGTGGTGGATGATGGCCAGACTGACCGGCTGGAGCAGCGAGACACCGTGCTGCCTCGGGCTGACCGGCAATATCGACGGTGACCTCGAGGAGGTTATCGATATTGGTGATCTGACCGCGCTGATCGGTTATCTATTTGTCAGATCCTACCCCGGGCTTGACTGCCTGCCGGAGGCAAATGTTGACGGAGGCCCGGACGGCATCGTTGACGTCGGTGACCTTACGGCCTTGATCTCGTACCTGTTCATTGAACCGAATCCTCTTCCGGCCCCCTGCCCGTAGCCCCGGCCCGCTCGGCTCAGATCTCCTTTAGCGCCTTGACCTGCCGCAGCTTCCGAAACAGTTGCACGTATTCTTTCACCATGACCTCTTCAGCCGCAGACAGGCCCTCCATCATGGGGATGCCGATCCTCAGAACGGCCCGAACTATGTCGGCCGTTGTCCGGTCATACTTTTGCGCCAGTTGCCTCAGCTTGTTCTTCAGTTCGTACGAGACGAAGATGTTCAGGCAGTGCTCGCCGCGAAGTTTCCGGGTTACGTTCGATTCAGTTTTCGCCGCCATATTCTTTCCTCCAGGACGTGTGCCGTGCTGCAGAAACGTCGTTTCCCGATAACCTGCAGCCCCGGACGGTTCAGTGGTATTTCTCGTGGCCGATCAGAATCTGCGGCGTGCCGATCCTGATCCCGTAACGGCTCCTGAGGGTCCCGATGATGTCTTTCCAAGTGCCGGACTTGTCGCGATACCGTATCAACAAGTCGATCTGCGGGCGAAACGGGGAATTGCAGATTACGCAGTCAGCCTCCGGGGCCCGGTGAAGGTGGTAAAGCCGGGCCACCAGTGGAGCAAGCTCCTTCCTGAGTTTCCTGAGTGCCCGCTTGTGCAACGCCTCCAGCTTGTGGACGTCTCGCCCGGAACTCTCACGGACAGAGGCGTAACTCTGCCCGGCGAAGTAGAATCGCTCAATGAACTCACGCTCGTCGTCCGTCAGCGCAAGCAGCGCCCTTGCCACTTCCCGTCCGATCAGGTCCCGGCGCTCCCGATCAGCGGCCGCTTGAGCGGGCGTCAAGGTGCGGTCATCAAGCCCGGACCGGCTGCCGCTGCGGTCCCGCCGCCGACCACGGCCGGTATCTGCAATCCAGTTCTGGTAGATCACCCTGTTTCCCGCCATCTCCTGAATCCCCCTTTATCTGTGGGCCGTTTCGAGTTTGCAGTATGCTGCCGACCAGCCCCGCGCCCTGCGGGACCTTGCGGTTGCCCCAGAACCTACCCGGCGGTGACGCCCTGCGCTACCACAAGCCCGTCACGTCCGTTTTGCGCCAACGGGTTACACCGGTATCACGTGATTCACCCGACCGGCACGAGCCACGAAAATTGCCGTGAGATCAAGTTTACCTAAACAATTGCACAGTTTTTGCCATATATTCTGTAGACGGAGTTAATGGAATGCAAACCGATAGGGAAGACATGACGGGCAAAACGCAGCAGAAACGACCGAAGAAGAGGCGGCCACTTGTCAGCGGCGTGATACTGCTGGGCATCGGCCTATACCTCTGGGGCCATACATCCAACCTGCTGCCTCCGATCAAGTACAGCTGGCCTCTCCTGATCATCGTACTCGGATTGGCTCTGGTCGCAGGGTCTATAGCGAGGAAGAACAGGTCAACCAACGATCAGTTGAACCCCCCGGTAAGCTGAAAGCGAGGCCGGTCTGGACGATCAACCCTACGAACGGATTGCCGCATATAGCGAATCGGGAGAGTTGGGCTGGCCCGGCGACAAATCCAGCCAGTTTCTCACTGCCTCGGGCAACCAGGACTTCCGTCGAACTACCCTCACCTGGCTCAATCTCATATTCCTGCTGCTCATCTACCCCGTCATTTCCGTTTTGGGCGTCGGTGAGGATTCTTCCTCTCTGCTCAAAAGCCTGAACCAGGGCATGCTGATCTTCCTCTTGATCACTACCGTGCTCTTCCAGTGGGCGGTGTTTCTGCTGAATTATGGAGGCGCTTATACGGAAGCCACCGGCCTGAGGGGACTCGGATTCAAGAGAATCCGGGGTCTTGATTTTCTCTGGGCAGGTGCCTTTCTGCTCGTCTCAAATCTGATTCTATCGGGCCTCTCCTGGCTGCTGGCTCAGGTCGGGCTGCCCATGCCGGGTGAAATCGGCCTGCTGATTCCTTCCGATCCGTTCGGCAAGGTCGTCTGGGTAGTGGTTTCGCTGACGGCGGGAATCTGCGAAGAGACGGCCTTCCGGGGATACCTGATGACGCGCCTTCGTCTCGTCGGACGGTTTCGCAGCTGGATCATTCCCACGATCGTTTCGGCCGCCGTATTCGGCCTGTGTCACGCCTACCAGGGTCTGCCCGGGTTTATCGTTATCGCCACCTATAGTGTCTTGTTTTCGCTTCTGTACATTCGTACCGGCAGCATCTGGCCGTGCATCATCGCCCATTTCCTTCAGGATTTCGGCGCCCTCTTCTTCCCTCACTGACAGTCGCGCGGATCGTAAGCCATACGCCCGGGCCCGGAGACTTCCGGACCGTTCTTCCGGCAGAGTTCCGCCAGCAAGGCCATAGCCAGTCAGCAGAGGGAGGCCGTCCGTATCACAATGCAGGGTCCGGGTAAAATCCGTCTGAGCCGTCCGCAACCCGGGAAAACAGAGCGAGTCGTCGCGATCTATTCTGATGTTGCAGGCGGAAAAATCGGCGGGTGGAGCAGGTCGTTTGAGAGGTGCCCGGTCGGGCTTATTTCAGCAGCAGCATCTTGCGCTGCTCTGAAAACTCGTCGCTACCGAGACGATACAGATAGACTCCGCTGGCCACGGGATCTCCTGAATCGTCGGTGCCGTCCCAGAGAATCCTGTGCGTACCGGTCGAGTATCTGCCTTGCGCAAGAATCTTTACCCGGCGACCAAGCAGATTGTAGACGGTAAGGGTCAATTCGGAACTGACGGGGACGGAGAACTCAATCGTCGTGGCCGGGTTGAACGGGTTCGGGTAGTTTTGGTGCAGACCAAACGCGGCCGGCAACACGTCCTCGGTCTCGTCTTCAACGTCGGTGGGCAGGTACACGACACTGGACGCATAGACGTTCAAACCGTTCGCGCGCGGGTCCGCCCAGGCAAACCAGGCCCTTCCCCGATGGGCATCGGTGGCCGGCGATTCCATAAACTCGGGAATAACCGAAGAGACGGGTTCGTTGACGCCGACCGGCAGGAACGAATTGTCAAGTATCTGGTAGTAGACTTGCCGGGCGCCGTTGCGGCGATCCACCCAGGCGGCACCGACGTAGCCGTTCTCATCGACTGAGACGGCCGGTTGCGTGGCGTCGGCATCGGGATGGTCCGTCACTTCGAGCGGCGGCGTCAGGACGGCACCGCTGGAAGAAAGCCGGGTCGAGTATATTTCCCTCACTCCACCCGCGGCGCCGCTCCAGAACAGAATGATCTCCCCGGCCTGATTGACGTCAACGGCGATATCGTCGATAGTCACCCCGGGAACTGACGACATCCACGTGAAGGCGCCGCCCTCGGCCTTGCCCGTCTCGTACCACTTACCCTTGACCGCGGGATCGGTGCCGCCACGGTCGAGCCAGACGACGTAGAACTGCCCGAGCGCGTCGACGCCGGTGTGCAGATCGGCGTTCTTGCGATCGGTAACCGGATCAGATATTTGGAATTCGTCGCCATCAAGCGTACCTGAAGGAGTCAGCCATCGTCCCCAGACCTGTGGGACCGTATCGCGCCTGTCCGTCCAAACCGCCAGGGCCTGCCCCGAGGACGCCATCACCGCCTTGACCACGCCTTTTACGGCGGCCTGACCTGTATCCGAGACCAGAAACTCGTCGCCTTCAAACTCGCCCAGCGGGGTGGCGTACCGCCCGAAGATTCTTTGTCCCGCAATCCCGGCCAACGGGCGGCTGTCCGTCCAGACAACCAGCGACTGCGTCTCCGAAACAGCTATCGCCGGCTCGGCCTGCAGGCTCATGCCCGTGTCCTGATTGACACGGAGGTTGCCATACAGCCGTACTCCCGCCGCCGAAAGTGTCTGAAGGTAAACGTCGCCGGCGTCGTACCGCTCGTCAACCCAGACAAACAGATCATACCAGTCCGTCGAGGCGGCAACCGAAGGCGCCAACGAAGGCGCCCCACTGCTGTCCAGGTTAACGCGTATTTCGGGATCAAACGTCTGCTCAGCCGAATCGTTAAATACCATGAAATCAATATCGGGATCGTCATCTTCGAATTCGGTCCAGGTCAGCGAGTACCGGCCGCCCTGGCCGTAATCTCCTGACGGACCCCAGCGGCCGCCGTACTCCGAGAGATTGTGCACCTGCGCCGGTCCGCCCGGTACCATCCCCGAATCAAAGCGGACAGCCAGTATCGAGTTCGCCGCTCCGAAGGCCGCCCACGACGCCAGGATCTTACCCTCGTCAGATGCCGCCAGGTCCAGATCCCAGTTGCTGACGAGAGTATCTCCGAGAGAGATTCGACGATTCTCTCCGACCCGCCCGCTGTTGGAATCCCACTGCTGAATGAAGACCTCCTGGCCCTCACGTCTGTCAATCCAGCCGATCACGTAACCGTCGACGGCGGAATAGACCATCTGAGGCGCGAACTGGTCGGTAGCGCCGGCAATGGGTTCGATGACCGCGAAGTCATCCCCCACCGCATCGCCGTCACCGTCGAACAAGCGGGCATAAATGTCTGCGTTTCCTGACCGGTAATCCTCCCACGCAACAAGAAACCCGGTGCTGGGTTCGGCGGCTACTGAAGGTACCCAGAGTTGCGCAATGCTGACGTCGGAGTTGACCCTGCCCGGACCGAAGACACTGACGCCGCCGGTATTGTAAATTCTCACGCCTATGTTCGAGCCGGTGGCGTCGTAGTTCTCCCAGACGACAACCGTCCGGCCGTCCGGAAAAACGGCCAGGGCAAAGGGACCGGCGAACGAGCCCGAACTGGTGTCGTTGACGAGGAACTCGGGCAGATCAACCGTCAGATCCGGCAAATACCGCGAGCCAAAAACCAGCCCGCGCGTTTTGTCACGGTAGAACAGGTAGATGCGACCTGAGGTATCCACGGCCAGGCTGGGTTCAACGTAATCAGTGCCCATGGCGGATCCTGCGGTGAACTGGTTACCGCCCGACCGGTTGGCGTCGGCATCGAAAAGCTGGTAAAAGATTTTGCGGGCTCCCCAGCGAGTGTCCTCCCAGGCGATCAGCCGGCCCCCGTCGATCAGTTCTCTAAGGCAGGGGTTCTCCTGATCGAATCTGGCCGGGCCTTGATACTGGGACAACAGGATATCCGAAAACGCAGCCGCAACGGGGCTCGTCCCGCTGGTGCGTACGTTGGAACCCGCCCTTTCACCAAGGTCGAGTCCCTGCATTCGGGCCGAATGCACCGCAACTCGGTCGAAACCGTGGGCCTGACCAACCGAACCAAGAGCCAGTAAAGCAAAGAGCAGTACTGCCGGAACCTTCATTGCCGGTGTTTTCCCGTCATTGGATTGCCTCATCGTGGTTTGCCTTAGACAGCGCAAAACAGATGCCCCACCGTCGGCAATCTGTCCCGGGCCGGAGATACTAGGGCGACCCCATAGGCACGATGTTAAGACGCTGACAAACAACCGGTTATAAAACGCGCCCGAACAACACGAGCAGCCTCCGCCCGAACTCGCCTATTTCTGGAACAAACCTGGTGCAAGTAAGTTCACAATCTTCTGAAAACAGACCACGCTCAGCAATCTCTTACCCGGCAGGCGTTCCGCCCGAAACCTTCCGCCCCGCCCTGCGTAACCATAAGTAGGTTAACAGTTGACAGCGGGATTGCAACCGCCGCTACTTATTGGACTGACTGGATCGAGAAGGAGACTTCGATGTACGGCCCGATGACCCGAGCCTGTGTTGTCGGCGAACACCCCTGGGGGGACGAACGGGAGTTCCGGGAGTCGGAAAGGCGGTGACTTCCATATGAGGAAAAGAGCGATTGGCAGAGCCGTTGCAGCCGCCTGTCTGACTGTTCTCGTGTCCTGGGTCGCTTCCCCGGCTCAGGTGGTGCCCCCGGATGACGAGCGCATCTACGAGTCCTTGGAGGACCTGCGGGACGAACTGGATGCTCTCTCTCAGGATTTGGCCGACGAATACCTTGACATCCTGGAACAGCTCCAGGAGATCGTCGAGGATTACAGCGACTACCTGTCGGACCTCGATCCGGAAACACGCCGCGCCCACCCGATCAGTTTCGAACCATTCGCGTCCGGCCTCGAGAGCGGCAAATACGCGGAAAGTTACGAGCCGCTCCTGGAGGATATCGGCCGGTTCGTCGCCGATCTGAAAGCTCTGGAGAACGCCCATCTGGCAGACCCGGCCATGGCCGAGTCGCAATGCTGCCGAATCGTGCGAAACCTTCACCGCGAGATGAACATCCTGGTCGACCTCACTGAAGAGTACGTCGAACACTCACGCATGCAAAAGGACGGGGACCGCAAGCTGCAGGCGTACCTCAAAGCCAATATCAAGCGCTTTGTCGATGTCGAAAAACTCGCTGAAGAAGTGCTCAAGAGCACACTGAAAGCTATGGAGAAGGCACGGCGTGTGGAGGAAACAGACGCCGACCTGGAAGACTGGCCGGACACCGACCTCGAAGACTGGCCATCGCCCCCGCCGGAGCCGCCGGTAATCGTCATTCCGAATATTACTGCTGACCGCGGCAGGTGGACGATTAAACCTGGAGGCAAAGCCGGCCTGATACGCGAATACTCGGACAGCATCAGGGTCACCGACTCTGACCGACGCATAATCGTCGCCAACCCCCATGGCGACGTTCGTATCCTGGGTTACGATGGCAACCTTGTGATCGCCCGGCTGGAAATAGAGGTGCAGGCAAGATCCCGCAGCGACGAAAAGGATTTCGTCTCTCGCGCACGACTCGACGTGAGTTCGACCGGAGGTGATTACATGGTCACTGCCACTTTGCCCGGTATCAGCGACCCCACCACGAGGATTCTCACTTCCGTGCTCTCGGTAGATGTCCCCGGCACCAACCCGGTCGTTTGCACGAACGCGTACGGCCAGGTGCAGATAAGTGACCTCCAGGGCGGACTCAGCGTTACCGGCTCCTCCTCAGAGTTGCAAGTGGAGCTTGTCAGGGGAGGCGTCACGGCTGAGAACTCCATGGGCTCAATCCTGCTTCAGGACGTGACAGGCCCGATCGTCGCCCAAAATGCATACGGACCCGTCGAGATCTCCGATTGCGACGGCGACATGCAGATTCAGAATGCCTACGAGGCAGTGACCTTGCGCAACTGCCGCGGTCAGGTACAGCTTAAGAATTCGGGGAACGTGCGCGTGAGCGATCACACCGGCAGGGTGTCCATTGAAAACACCCTGGGGCCGGTAGAGGTCACGGACGTCGACGGCGAGGTGTCGGTCACGAACGCCTATATGCCGATTATAGTCCGCCGGGTCAGTGAGTCAGCCGTGCTGACCAACACTCACTCCACCATCGACGTCCTCGACGTCGGCGGCAGCCTGACGACCACGTGCAGTTTCGGACAGTTTCGAGGGGCAGGTCTGACCGGCCCCCTGTACCTTGTCGCCGTGAACAGCCTGGCCACGATTATACTGGATGGGCCGTTGCGGGGGGCGTCAACTATCGACGCCTCGTACGGAAAGATCAACCTGGCGGTGGCCGATCGCTCCGACGTGTACCTACGGGCTACGAGCGTTGACGGAGATATCCAGACTTTGCTGCCCCTGAGAATCACGGGCGAAGGGGCGAAACAATCAGTGGAACACAGATTCGGCAAGGGTCGCGATTCGCTGACAGTCTCCGCAAACGGTGCGGCAATCGTGATCAGCAGCTCCGATTGACATCCCGGTCACCCCTGTCGACTGTTAACCTGACAAAACGGCCGATCCTGATTCCCAGGACCGGCCGTTTGTCCGCGTGCCGTCCTCAATCATCCGACGTGAACCCGCTCCTCAACCGAACCGACCTCTGACTCCGCCCTGCCGTCCGGCATATCCGGCTTCCGGTCCTCGCTCAGGACCCCTGCGTCGAGTTGGGAAAGATTTTTCAATTCGTTGGTCATGCTGCGCACCGTCTCGATGCTGCTCAGGATGTCGTCAAGCGTGTGCAGAATCGATGGCGCCGGGGCAGTCACCATGCCGGCCTCGATCCCCTTCCTTACTTCCTCCGCCTTGTTGCGCATGGTCAGCACTTCAGCGTCGAGGTTCCGTGCAAACGTCGCCCTCGTGGACTTCAACGACTCCACGGACACGCGTTGAAACTGGTCCCGTACGATCCGCTGCTGCATCTGGCGGTTCTCTTTGAGAAGACTCTCGACCGTAAGGTACTGGTCGAAAAGCAGGCGGTTGGCCTCCAGAAGGATACTATCCACCGAACCGATGTCCATCTCGAGGTACCGGGCCTCGGCTATGGTTTGGCTGAAGAGGTCCTTTTCGATCTTGTGGATCTCCTCCCGGGTCAGCTGAAGGTTCTCCTGGAGGATGTCTCGATTCTCACGGTCGGTGCCGCTGCCCGGCCTCGGTGAGCCCGCGATCGAGAAACGAGAGACGTGGTTCGCCAGACAGACCACCTGGCACGGCTTCAGTTCGGGGTCGCGGGTGCCCGGGACGAACACGGTGTGATGCGAACCGACCGATCGGCATATGGACTCGGGCAGATGCCACTGCCCGAGCAGGAACTGCCCGACGCGGGCGTGATCTGTCCCCCAGACGTCTTCCTCGAGGTCAACAAGGTTGTTATCGCGGGCGGCTTCGGCCCATACGCGGGCGAATTTTTCCGGGAAGGAGTGTTCGAGAACAAGCAGGCCGATGTCATGCAGCAGGCCGGCCACAAACGCTTCTTCCACTTCGCGCAGACCCACCCGCTCGGCGATAGTCCGTGAGGCGATGGCTACCTCAAGCGAATGGCGCCAGAAGCGGAGCTTGTCGAATGATGATCCCCAGCCTTCAAAAAGTCTGTACACCGAGGTCGAGAGAGCCAGCGCCGTGATCTGACGCATCCCCAGCGTCATGACCGCCTGAGTCATCGACCCGATCCTGCGGCCCGTGTCGTAAAACGCGGAATTGACTATTCGGAGAACCTTCGCCGTCAAGGCCGGATCTCTGGTAATCGCCGCGGCCAGATCATCGGCCGTCGAACCCTCGTCTCTCACCAGGCGCAATACTTCTGCGAGTGTCTGAGGAAGCGCCAGCAGTTCCCCTCGGTCCGCGACAATCGTTCGGAGTATGTCTATATCCATAAACCCGCCTTTCACATTTGGTATCGGCTGATACGGCGGGTTTTTGAGTGCGGTCGAGGCAATGCTACCGACGGGACAGCTTCGAATCGAGACGCTTCAGGCGCCGTCTCAGGTCTTTCTTGTGCGTCTCACCGTACGGGCAAACCTGCACCGCCCGCTGGGCGTGCCGGTACGCCCGCGATACGTCCCGCACCTGGTGTTCGAAGTACTTGGCCAGCTCTATACACGCCCGGTAACCTTCCCTGGATTTCTCCCCGCAGAGCTGCTCCCACAGCCGGGCGGCAGCCTCCGGCTTGCCCGCCCGCTTGAGGGCCTGCGCCTGGTACAGAAGGATGTCCGCCTCGATTGCCCCTCCCCCCGTCCCCTGTATGCCGTCGAGCAGATTGACCACCCGGTCGTTTTGCCTGCGTCGACCGTACACCCGAGAAAGCGAATAGACGTCGTCCACGTCATAAAGCTCACGACCTTCAGACGCGAACACGGAAACGATGTGCCTCAACAGGAAGTACAGTGAGAATATGTCCAGGCGATTGTGCTCGAGAACGTTCAGTATGTCATCCGCCCGCTCCTCGGAGAGCCACGAGAAATAGACGGACGGAATCAGGTAGCCGGGGATATCGCCCTGCCGGAAGAAACCGAACAGTTCGCGCTCGACATTGGCCAGGGTGCAGTCGCCGAGCCGCCGCCTGAACAGTCGCCTGGTCGCGTGCAGGAGATCTATGTGCCCCTGTACTTCGATTTCGCGACTTACCCGGTTGATGATGAGCCGATCCTGGAGCAGGTTCAGATCGAAGGCGGCTCCGTTGTACGTGACAAGCGTCTTGTCCGGTGTCAGTTCCCCTGCCAGGTGCTCAAGCATGCCTCGCTCGTCGGAATAATCCGGAAGCAGATATTGCCGGAGTTCGAAACCGCCGGGCGACAGGGAGCCGAACCCGACCAGGAAGGGCACTGTTCCGGCTCCGCCCAGACCGGTGGTTTCGATATCGAAAAAGAGGAGGTCCGACAGGCACGCGACGCCGTCGGACAAACCGGCCGTGAAACAGGCATATGGAACGTGAGCGTCGTATGACCGGGGTTCAAGAGTGCAACTGCCGAAGCGTGAACCGTCCTCATACGCGGTCCTCACCAGGCAGAACGCTCCGGCCTCACCTGCGAGCAGTTCTCCGCCGACTGCGCCGGCGAGCTTCCCGTATCGCGACGGCAGGCTCGATGCCGGTACGGGCCTGTATCCGTCGGCAATATGGCCATTGATTCGGTTAAGCCGCTCCGAGAGATTGTCACTGGCCATCGCCGACAGCCTGAATGGCGGACTGAATCTTCAGCACGACCAGCCGATCGGTTTCGTTCTCGAGCAGGTACCGGCGGAACCCGCAATTGTCCAACGGGTCGGCAGCGATGAGCGCCGTGGCGGCATGAGCTCGCCTTTCGGAGTCACCGGATACCGCCTGCTCCAGCAGAATCTCCAGCGCTTCATCCGTCCCCAACTGCCCCAGCACACGGCAGGCAAGGTTTCCAAGGAGATGATTTTCCGAACTCATCGAATCACTCAGTGCTCGCACCGTGACGGCGGTATCCATGGTGAGCAGGGAATGCGCCGCCGACATCCGCGCTCCATAGAAATCGTCTCCCAGAACGTGAGCCAGTTGCATGACCGACGCGCCCAGGCCAAGCTGCCCGCACGCCACGGCCGCCGATTTGCGCACCTGCCCGATGGAGTCGGCCAGGGCCTGAAGCACCGCCGGCCCGCCTTCGGCATCACCGATTTTCCCGAGCGCACCCACCGCCTGGTCGCGCACCTGCCAGCGCTCATGCGTACATACTCTCATAATCGGTCGTACCGCGGCCGTATCCTTGATATCCCCCAGCGCCCAGCAGATCCGCTGGACGACCAGGCCGTCCTCGCGGTCCAGGGCTCGCACGAGGTCCGGGACGGCCGCCGAGCCTATCCGCTGAAGTATCCAGATGACCGTCCAGCGCTCGCGCGCTGACTTGGTCGTGAACTTTTCAATCAGGTGAGGCACCGCGGCTGCGCCCAGAGCGGCAACGGAGTCCATCGCCGGTTCGTTCTGGTCACGGAAGCGTACCTCGCCGGAGGACGCTATGATGAACAGTGAGTCAATCCTGCGCTCCAGCTCACCGGCAGCCGGGGCCTCAGGGCATAAAAGACCCGTAAGCAGTATAAGGGCAAGCAGCCGTTGCCAAATCACTTTCTGCATCATTTCACTACTGCGTCTGGGCGCTGTCGGGAGGGTGCAACTCGATGTCCATGCCGCCGCCCCACTTGGAGTCCGTCTTCCAATAGTAGTTGTCGCGGCCGTTACCGGCGTACTGGTCGCTTCCGCCCAGATCGATAAACAATCCGATTGAACCGAAATCCCGCCGCGGGTTGCCGTAGCCCTGCGTGTTCCTGGGATTCTTGCTGAAATACCTGTCATCGCCGCCGTTGTCGATCAGCACACCCGCTCCGTTGGCCGAGCCGGCCGCCTGCGAAAGGTCATAGGCGGTGTAGGTATCGTCACCGGCCCGGTCGAGTATGATCCCGCACGAGTAGTCATGCCCGCATCCCTGCATCAGCCCCTTGCCGAAATAGACGTCGTTGCCGAGGTCGTTAATCAAGATACCGAGCGACATGTGCGTGGCCGCCCCCTGCCCGTACTGAAAACACTGGTAGTTGTCGTTGCCGCAAGAGTCGTAGATGACACCCAGCGACCACCAGTAACTGCACCCCTGGGCGAAAATATCGGCGTAGAAAAAGTCGTTTCCTTCCAGGTCGACTATGGCGCCGATGCCGCCGGACATCGACGGCCGCAGACCGTAGCCGAATCCCTGTGACAGGGAGAGGTAGTGATCCTCGTAGCGGAGGTGATCCTTGTACTTGCCGCCCGCGTAATAGGAGTCGGCCCCGGACGTTTCAAAAATGACGCCGATCCCTTCGACAAAACCGAATCCCTGTGAGTACAACGCCGCGTTGTAAACGTCCCGTCCACCTTCATCGACCAGCAATCCCAGGCCGAAACTGCCGGCGCCCTGAACGTGCGTGTCTCCGTCGTAACGATCCTCTCCCCCCGCGTCGTAAAGCAGACCGAACCCGAAAAACCCGGAGCCGAGACCGAAGGAGCGGCCGTCATACCGGTCGTTGCCCGCGAAGTCCAGCAGCAGGCCGACCGACAGGCAGCCGGAACCGAGCGCAAAGTCGCTTTTCGCGCGATAGTGATCGTCGCCTTCGAGGTCAATGATGATCACCCCGTGCGGCCGGTCCGGATCAAAGGTGAGATCGTATATGTCATCCCCGCCGAAATCGAGGATGAAGGCGTAGTCACCGGCGTAGTAGTCGTTCCCCGGACCACCGATACGCCAGCCCGGCTGCTTGCCCAGGTAGCTGTCCGTGCTCACGTTATCCGGCAAATACCCCACCACCTTGAGCATCATCTCCGGGGTTCTTTCCGTCGATTTCAGGAGGCCCCTTATTGCCTTGACCTCCAGCAGCATGTCGCGCAGACAATCGATCCCGGCCGCCACGATCGGATCCGAGTCAATCTTCGTGCCGAACTTCGCAAACCTGTCGGTATACTCCTCTTCGAGCTTCTCGAGCGAGTCGAGCTGCTCCATCGACATAAACTCCTCTTCGACACTCGCCACCAGCAGTTCCTTGAACTCATCCGTCAGAAAGTCCCTCTGCCCGGGCTCGAGCCGCGAGAGCATCATTTCGGAGGAACGGGGGAATACGACGTCAAGGTAGGTCGCGGCACGGGTGAGGAGCTGATTCAGCGCCACGTCGGTATAGTACAGGTTGTATGATCCCCGGACCTCGGCGATATCCGGCTGGTACGGCCCGCGTCGCCGCCCACGGTACTCAGTTCTCAGGTCGGTAAAGAGAATACGGGCCAGAATCTCCGGCTGTCCTTTTTGGCGGCTCTTTCTCAGCCCGTCGGCATAGTCAAGCATCCCCAGCGGCTGAACCATCAGGTCGGCGACGGCAGCCAGCCGGAATGAATCCGGCTCGGTGTAATCAGCCCGGAAGGAGATGTCGTCGGGCTTAAGGCCGAGATAGGCCGACAGATGCTCCAGGCCAAAGCGCTCCGGCGATTCCGGGACCCCGTCCTGGGCGGAGCCGAGCACCGGCAACGCGAACAGGGCCACAGCAGTAAGTAGCGACATTCTCATAAACACCGCAATGATACTGTCGTACAGCCCTGCCGGTCAACTTTAAACAGGCTTCCGCCGTTCCCGGCCACAGGTACGGCGGTGCGCCTCAAAAAAAAAGCGCCCCGTCGAAACGGGGCGCCCATAGCGTAACAGTCAGTTTCGGTTCTTACACAGTCGCGTCGTCAATTACGCACTGCAGGTTGCCATCCTCATCGATCGACCAGGTGTCGATGGCCGGGTCGTCGTCGAGGTCGGCGGTCGCCGTGGCGGTGAAGGTGTTCTGCGCAGCCACGATGCCATAAGCATAGATGTTACCTTCCATGATCTCCACGCCAAGTTGCGGGAAGGTCTGGATAGCACCACCGTTGGCCGCGGCGGCGGCGCCGTTGTCACCGTACGTGCCGTTGGCCTGGCGGTACGTGCGCTCCATGGTGTATATCTGCTTGAGGATCTGCTTGGCCTCGGACTGCTTCGACTTGGTGGTTGCCTGCATGAACCGCGGAATGGCCAGCGCGGCAAGAATACCGATGATGACGACCACGATCATCAGCTCGATCAGGGTGAAACCCCTCTGGCGATTGTGGAACTTGGAAAACATGTCAGCCTCCTCCAACAAAACTAGGTTAAGAGTTAGGTCTTTCGTCATTCACGACTCAGGAAATCGCAAAGCCCGTGCCTCTCCCGGCGGCTTTTTTTGAACAACCCCCGCCGCCGGTAACTGCTTGTCCTGCAGGCGAATTCGGCCCGCCGACCAGGGGTGTCGGCATCCCCCCACTGGTCTCAGGGCCTGCCGCCCGGTCGCAACTGACGCATATTGCCCGATATCTTCGCAAAACGCAAAGAACCCGCTTATCGCTCCGGGCAGATCACGAGACTGCACCCCGGAGCCGCGAGCCGTCGTATGGTCACAGTAAGACATCATCGACCGTATTTCGTAAATCACCGTCCTGATCAATCACCCAGGTATCAATCGCCGGGTCATCATCGATATTGGCCGTCGCCGTGCCGGTGAAGACATCGGCTCCCCCCGTCACCAGGTACGAGTACTTCGCCTTCGGCATGATGTCGATCCAGATGTCGTTGAGCACGTGCGGGTTCGCGGCGTCCGCGGCCGCGCCTGGAATGTAGTAGCTGTTCGACAATGACTGCTGTCGGTAGGCCCGCTCGTTGGTGTATATCTGCTTGAGGATCAACTTGGCCTCCGACTGCTTTGTCTTGGTCGTCGAACGCATGAATCGCGGAATGGCGATGGCCGCGAGAATCCCTATGATGACCACCACGATCATTATTTCGATAAGGGTGAACCCCCGCATCCGTCGCGCTTGACTGGCCCTGTTCATATCAAATCTCCCTGCTGCTCAGAGTTCTCCGTGAATGACCGGGGAAGTCGTAACGGAGGCCTGCTCAGACGCCCGTTACTTCCCCGCAGCCTTCTTCCCTCGCCGAACGGGCTTTTCCCCCGTCAGCTCGTTCATACGGTATCTATCAAGCTTTCGGTACAAGGTTGACGTATCGATGCCAAGAAGCTTTGCTGCCTCCGTTTTCCTGCCGTCCGTCTGGGTCATGACGTACTGGATGTACGCCTTTTCGATGGACTCCAGCGTCGGCGTCACGGGATCGCTCTCGGAAACCACTGACACCACTTTCGGTTTGGTCAGCCTCTCCGGGAAGTCGGAAGGTTCCAGCGTCCCTGTACGGTCAAGCTGAACGGCTCGCTCGATGGTATTCTCGAGTTCCCGAACGTTGCCCGGCCACGGGTAGTTGATGAGCACCTGCATGGCCTCGGGCGTCAGCTTCTTTGCGGGAACGTTGAGCTTCTCGGAGAACCTGGCGGCGAAATGATCGGCCAGAAGGGCAATATCCTCTTTCCGTTCCCGCAACGGAGGGATCACTATGGGAATGACGTTGAGCCGATAGAACAGATCGGCGCGGAAACGACCGGTCCGAACGTCCTCCTCCAGGTCCGAATTGGTTGCTGCGAGCAGGCGCACGTCCACGTCCATCGGCTTGGTGCCGCCCAGCGGGGTGATCTTCTTGTCCTCAAGGACCCGCAGCAGCTTGACCTGGATGGCCGGGGTAGTATTGCCGACTTCGTCGAGAAAGAACGTTCCGCTGCTGGCCACTTTGAAGAGCCCATCCTTGTCCCGGAAGGCGCCCGTGAAGGCTCCCTTCTTGTGACCGAACAGTTCCGATTCCAGAAGCGTCTCCGGCAGAGCGGCGCAGTTGATGGTTACGAAAGGCCCTCCGCAGCGCGGCGAGTGATGATGCAGGGCGCGCGCGATCAGGTCCTTCCCCGTTCCCGACTCCCCCCGGATGAGCACGGTTGAGTCCGACGAGGCGATCCGCCGCACGAGCTTTTTGAGCCTGACCACCGATTCCGACTTGCCCAGGAACTTGTCGAAGGAATTGTCCCCCTGGAGCTGCTTTTTCAGTTCCGAGTTCTCCAGGATGAGTCTCCTGCGGTTGATGGACCTGTCTATGGCCAGCTTGATCTCGTCGACCTTGAACGGCTTCGTGATATAGTCCGCGGCGCCCCGCTTCATTGCCTCGATGGCCGTGTCGACCGAGGCAAAGGCCGTCATCACGATGATCTCCTGCTCGCTCTTGAACGACTTGACCTCCCTGAGAATGTCAAGACCGGTCATCTCAGGCATGTTGAGGTCCGCAATGACAAGATCGTAATTCCGCTCGCGGAGACGGTCGACTCCATCCCGACCGGAACAGGTGGTGTCCACCTCGTAGCCCTCCTTGGCCAGCATTATCTCCATGAAACTGCACATTGAGTCTTCGTCGTCGATGACGAGGATCTTTGCCACTATGCCTTCTCCGAGCTATACAGGTGCACCTGTCTATACACGTGATCATTTCCTCTTTCGGCATACCTGCGGACGGCTAAACTCTTGCCGGGTATATTGCTCATTCTTTTAACAGAGCATTGACCACGGCGTGACGCCGGGATATATTTGAGGTCGTGGTCGCCGGCGCGACGACGCCGACAAGAGGTCCTGCAGGCAGACCGTTGCAGCCCGGCGCCGGGATTCTGAGAACGCCGGCGAGCAACGATTGTTACAAAGACAATGGACGGCTGAGCTGTCTCGCGTTTAAACCATATGACCGGAAGGATCACTAAGTCCATGCCCAGATACTCGCACCGGGAACGATTGCAGATGATTATAGCCGGCGAGCGCCCGGACCGGTACGCCGCGTCGTTCTGGCGACACTTCTACCATCTGGAGCACCACGCCGAGGGAACCGTCGAGGCCATGCTGGAATTTCAAAAGCGGTTCGACTGGGATTTCATGAAGATCAACCCCCGGGCTGACTACCACGTGGAAGACTGGGGGCTGAGACAGCATTGGTCCCACGACGAATTCAGAAAACACACCAAGACCGATTTCCCGGTCAGAACACCGGACGACTGGCTCAGGATAGAGCCGCTCGCTCCGACGGCTCCCGTGCTCGCCGAACACCTGACCGTGGTCTCGAAAATCCGCAGGCGCTCGGATCGAGAGCTTCCGATTCTCATGACGGTATTCACGCCCCTGGCCGTTGCCGGGCGGCTGGTCGAAGAAAACGGGCTGCTCGCGGATCATCTCAGGACCGCTCCGGAGAAGGTGGAGGTCGCCCTGAGGGCCATCACCGACACGTTTGTGCGATACGTGTCCGAACTGCGCAACGCCGGAGCCGACGGTCTTTTCTACGCTACCACCCAGTGGGCGTCGCGGGATCTGCTCACCTGGCAGGAATACGAGCGGTTTGGCGTTCCTTACGACCTCGAGGTTATCAGGGCCGCGGAGGCCGACGCGCTCAACCTGCTGCACGTCTGCTCCGGCAGCAACTATCTCAAGGAACTATCGGACTTGGAGTACAACGCGTCCCTGTACAACTGGGACGCCAGTGAACCCACCAACCTCCCCCTGGATAAGGCCCAACTCAGACGGGGCGCCGTCGTAGGCGGCGCGGATCAACGCGGCTGGCTGTTGCAGGGCACGCCCGACGAGGTGTCCCGTATGATTGAAAAACTCAAAGCTGACAACGACCCATCGCGGCTGATTATCGGCCCCGGCTGCTCGATACCGCCGGAAACACCGATGGAGAACCTGAAGGCAGTGAAAGATACACTATGATGGACAACCACCGCCAACAATTGGTCGACAACATTCGAATCGGCATAGCCCGGCAAAACAGCGAGGCGGACGTTCTGCAAACCGCCGCCGAGTTGATTGACGGCTTCTCCGAGAACTTCAACTGGACCGGCTTCTACATCATGCGCGGCGGGGTTCTCGAGGTCGGCCCGTTCGTCGGCCCCTCGACCGAGCACGTTCGCATAGAGCTGAACCAGGGCATCTGCGGCGCCGCGGCCTCAAGAAAGAAAACCGTTATCGTCGACGACGTGGCCGCCGACCCGAGGTTTCTGGCCTGCTCGCCCACGACCCGATCTGAAATCGTCGTTCCCCTGCTGGATGGTGATACGGTGCTCGGTGAAATCGACATCGATTCGGACCATCCGGCGAATTTCACGACCCAGGACAGGCAGATGCTGGAAGCCATTACGGCGGTCCTTGTCAAGCGGCTCAAGGAGATTCGGTAACCGCGCAGACATCCAGGACGTCACCGGCGTCCGCCGGAGCTAAAGCCTGCTTTTCTGCTTTTCTCCTCCCGCGCTGCGACGTATACTTGTCCGGTAAGTCACAATGCAAGGGCGGACACATGTTTATCGGGATACTGCTGCTAATACTCGGCGTGCTCCTGCTCCTGGAGCGGATGGGGATCATCTACGGTGATATCTGGGATTACTTTCTTCCCGTAGCCATGGTCGCGCTCGGCGTCCACCTCATCCTGCAGCATCGCCGCAAGAAAATGTAGCAATGCCGGGATCGGGATTCTACTTCGACCCGTCGGCTGCCGGTTCGGCCGTATTCCTCGGCCCGACCGAGGCCCGCCTGATGGAACTGGCCTGGACCCACCGGCGGCTGACAGTAAAGAACGCCCTCGTTCACCTCGGCCCGGACAGCAGACTTGCCTACACCACCGTATCGACCATTCTGAACCGCCTCACCGACAAGGGACTCCTTTCCAGGAAAAGATCGGGACGAACGTACGAGTATGGACCGACTGTCGACCGACGGGGATTCCTCAGGGAGCGCATAGGCATGATCCAGGCATGCCTGGACAGGAGCTTCGGCTCGTCGTCGGGCGACTGAGGCAAAAGACGAGCGGACTCCGCATATTCTCCATTAGCTATCGCGGGGTTCCAGTCGATACCTGAAATACCATGAAGCGAATACTCCTTGGGCTTCTGCTGTTCTCGATAATCACCGTCCCGGCGGCGGCCGACGATTTCGTCCGCCTGGCCGGGGAGATTCAGGTGCCGGTACCGGACGGCTGGCAGCTCGACCCTGATGCAGCCGACTACCCATTTCAAATAGCCCACGTCGAGCCGCTCGCCCAATTTCTGGTCTTCAAGTCGGTCATCTCCGCTCAGGAAGCCGTCCGTAACCGGGACGATCTTCGACGGTCCGTTGAGCGCGTTGTGCAGGATGTGATACTCCAGTTGCCGGAGTCGAAGTTGCTCACCTCGACCGGGTACGCGGAGGCGTCCCAGTCCAGTTTCACGATTGAGTTCACGTCCACCGACACGGTCAACGCCGTCCAGCTTCGCCACCGATTCACCGGCATCATCTACCGGCTTCCCGACGGCCGGCAGGTTCTCTTCACCTTGTGGGGAAGAACCGCTGCCGACGACTACCCGGAGATGGGCGGGAGCCTGGAGCTTATCCAGCAGGGTTTCGCGTACACCGGTCCCAGGGATGCCGAGGTATTCGCCGGTGTCAGCTACTCTTACTGGTATGTTTTCCCCCTAGTGCTCATGCTGGCCGGATTGTTGTGGGTGTTTCGCCGACGTCCCCGGGCGGGCCTTGCCGTCGGGGCGTCCCGGAGCAGCCGCTACTGGAACTGCCCGTGCGGACGGGCCAACCCGACCAGCCGGCCGACCTGCCGTCGGTGCGGCCGACCGCGCGCCGGCAGCGATGCTGCCCGCTTGGACGGCTCCTGACAGCCGGAGTCAGGCGGGCCGTTCCTCATACTCTATCAAAACTCCGTGAGTTCCCCGGGGATGCACAAACGCCACCCGGCGACCTTCCGCGCCGACACGCGGCGTTTCATCGATGAGCGGCACACCCGCCGCCTTCAGTTCGCTCAGCTTCGACTCGATGTCGTCGACGTACAGGCACAGGTGGTGAAGGCCCTCCCCCCTTTTCTCCACGAAGCGGCCGACCGGACTGTCCGGAGCCGTGGCCGCGATCAGTTCGATGCGGCGGCAGGCACCGTCGCGTGCCCCGGGAGGCGCAAACATCGCCACCCTCACGCTCTGGTCAGCCACCTCGGTGACCAGGGACGGCGGGCAGCCAAGCAACTTCTCCCAGCGGCTGACGGCAGCGTCCAGATCGGCCACGGCTATCCCTATGTGCGAGATGAACGGGCCGCCCACGAGGTTAGAAATCCTCCAGTTCCGCCTCCGCCGCCGCGGCTGAATCGGCCACCCGGCGCAGGTCCTCGTACTCGAGCTGGTAGTCGATGGTGCCGAACGTCGGATGTATCCACCGGTCGTTCTGATAGTACAGACGGTAGCGGTCCGGGTAATACGATGTATCACCCGACGGGCCGACAAAGACCGCCTCGGCTACGGCGATGGCCGAGTCGTAGTCGAAGAATTCTATGTCCTTGAGCACCAGCATCTCCAGGCTGTCGGCCTCGAGATACTTTATCTGCTTGAACTCGAGATACTCATCGAAAGTGTACTTGTTCCGCACGTACTCGAATTCGAGATCGTAAAGCACCGCCTTGTCTCCGTGGTGCCAGCGGACGGCCGCCTCCCGAAACATGGCGGCGATTTCCCTTATGTCGGTCGAGTCCGGCCCGCCCGCCGAGTCCCCCGTCCCCGGCGTGCCGGATCCGTCCTTGTCCCCGGAGCAGCCCGCCGCCAGGGCCAGCGCCAGCAGCAAAACAACCCCGAGGCGCAGACCGGTCAAGAGTAGCTTAGGTTCTTTCACTGTATTCACCCCAGATTTGACGGAAAACATCTGAGATTTCTCCCGTTGTAGCGTAATTCTCCACTGCATCCAGCACCGGATAGACGACGTTCTCGTCTCGCCGCGCTGCATCCTCCAGCGCCGCCAGCGACGCTGTCACTTTGCCGTTGTCCCGCTCGGCCTTCAGCGCCTGCAGCGCCGCAACCTGCTTCTTTTCCAATTGCGGGTCAACTTTCAAAACCGACGGTATCCCGGCCACGTCCGAACGGTACTTGTTGATGCCGACCACCGTCTGTTGCCCGTCTTCCACGCGCCTCTGAAACGCATACGCAGACCGGGCGATTTCGTCGCGGAAATAACCCGTTTCCACGCACCTGACCGCGCCGCCCAGTTCCTCGATCCTGTCCATCATCTCCCGGATTTTCTCCTCCATCCGGTCTGTGAGGTACTCCACGTAATACGACCCGGCCAGAGGATCGACCGTACTGGTCACGCCGGTCTCGCAGGCCAGGATCTGCTGCGTTCGCAAGGCGATCTCGGCCGACTTCTCGGTGGGCAGCCCCAGCGCTTCATCGTAGGCGTTGGTGTGCAGCGATTGCGTTCCTCCCAGCACGGCGGCCAGCGCCTGCAGCGTCGTCCGGACGATGTTGTTCTCCGGTTGCTGTGCCGTCAGGGTTGACCCGCCGGTCTGGGTGTGAAACCGAAGCCGCATCGAGCACTCGTCTTCGGCCTTGAACCGCTCCTTGACTATGGCGGCCCAGATTCGCCGGGCCGCCCGAAACCTGGCCACCTCCTCGAGAATTTCATTGTGGCAGGCGAAGAAGAACGACAGGCGCGGTGCAATATCGTCAATCAGCAGTCCCGCCGAAAGCGCCGCCGTGACGTACGCGATGGCGTTGGCCAGAGTGAAAGCCACCTCCTGGGCGGCCGTAGCCCCGGCCTCGCGAATGTGATAGCCGGAGATCGAGATGGTGTTGTAACGCGGCAGATGCGTCGATCCATAGGCCAGGATGTCCGTGACGATCTTCATCGAAGGCCGCGGCGGGAAAATGTAGGTCCCCCGCGCGACGAACTCCTTCAGAACGTCATTCTGCAACGTGCCGGCAAGTTTCGCCGGCGCCACACCCTGCTTCTTTCCGACAATCACATACATGGCCAGAAGAACAACGGCCGTGGAGTTGATCGTCATCGAGGTGGACACTTCGTCAAGCGGTATGCCCGCAAACAGCGTCTCCATGTCACGCAGTGAGGAGACCGCGACCCCCGTGCGGCCGACTTCGCCCCTGGCCATCGGGTGATCCGAATCGTAACCTATCTGGGTGGCCAGGTCGAAGGCTACGGACAGCCCGGTCTGCCCGCGTTCCAGCAGGTACTTGAATCGCTTGTTGGTTTCTTCGGCCGTCCCGAACCCGGCATACTGCCGCATGGTCCACGGCCGACCCCGATACATGTCGGCGTACACGCCGCGAGTGAAGGGATACCGGCCGGCCTGCCCCAGTCGTTGACGGTCGACAGTGACGTCTTCGGGCCCAAGGCTGACCGGGATGTCAATCCCCGACGATGTTCTCCGTTTGTCGTCGGCCATCTACTCGAACTCCAGCAGCACGTTGCCCTTCTCAACCGACTGTCCGGCCGCCACGTGCGTGGCTTTTATGACGGCCTCGGCCCGGGCTTTGATGATGTTTTCCATTTTCATTGCCTCGATGACGATCAGGGGCTCTCCTCTCGTCACGCGCTGGCCCGGTTTCACCCTGACGTCGATCACCAGGCCGGGCATCGGCGCCCTGAGCGACGTCTCCTGCGCCGGTCCCGCGCTGATACCGGCCGTCTTTCGCATTCGCGCCAACTGGTAATCCTCGACCGTCACGGGGATATCGTGCCCGCGTATGAAAACCATCTTCTCGGCCGAGGCGCCGTTGGCGCGCACGTCGACCTCCAGGGTCTCGTTGCCGATCAACAGCAGCGCCCGACTCTCGCCCAGACTATGGCTCGTGATCCGCAGCGAACGACCGTTGACTGTCACCAGGTATTGCTCCGAGCGGTACTCTATCTCGATGTCGAACTCCTCGCCCTCAACGACCACCTGGTAGCGCGGCATCAGCGGCTTCCCCCGAACCTGCTGAGGTTCTTTCTCCGATAAGTCGATTTCCAGTCCGACGCTGCCCGCCCGGGCACCGGCCCGCCGCGCATTGCTATTCGGCGCTCGCTGACAAAGGTGTGCAGGGCGGCCGCAAGCGCCGCTTCCAGGGCCAACTGGTCGCTGAAAAACCGGTAGCCGTGCTCGGGGTACTCCTCCTCAAGAAACCTGGTCGAGAAATCACCGGCCAGAAATCGCGGGTGGTCCAGAACGACGCGATGAAACCCGAGGGTCGTCTCGATGCCCGAAATCCTGAACTCCTCGAGCGCACGTTTCATTCGGGCGATTGACTCCTTGCGGTCGGCGCCCCACACGATGAGCTTGGCGATTATCGGGTCGTAGTAAATCGGTATCTCCATGAAAATGACGACCCCCGAGTCGACCCGCACGCCCGGACCGGACGGTATACGGTAGTTCTTCAGCGTCCCGGTGGAAGGTACAAACCCCTGCAGCGGGTCTTCGGCGTAAAGGCGGCATTCGATGGCGTGGCCGTTGAGCCTGACCTCGTCCTGACGGATACCCACGGGCTTGCCTTCCGCTATAGCAATTTGTTTCTTGACGATGTCCACACCCGTCACCATTTCGGTGACCGGATGCTCGACCTGGAGCCGCGTGTTGACCTCGAGGAAGTAAAACGAACGGTCCTCGTCGACAAGGAACTCAACCGTCCCGGCCCCCACGTAGGCGCACTGCCGGGCTACCTTGACCGCCGCCTCGCCCATGCGGGAGCGCAGATCTTCGGTCATGATCGGCGATGGTGATTCTTCGATCACCTTCTGATGGCGCCGCTGGATGGAACACTCCCGCTCGCCGAGATGAACGCAGTTGCCGTGCTCGTCGCTCAGAATCTGAATCTCCACGTGACGGGGATGGCTGAGGTACTTTTCAACGAACACGCGCCCGTCGCCAAACGCCGAGAGCGCCTCACTGCCGGCCGACTGCAGCGCCTCGCTCAACGACTCTTCGGAGTTTACGACCCGCATCCCCTTGCCCCCGCCCCCGGCCGCCGCCTTGACCAGAACCGGAAAACCGAGGGCTTTTGCCTCCCGCAACGCCGTCTCATAATCCCGGCCCTCAATGTCAGCCCCGGGGATTACCGAAAGCCCGGCTTTGAGCGCCATCCGGCGCGCCTGGAGTTTGTCGCCCAGCAGACGAACCGTCTGAGCCTTCGGACCGATGAAAATAATGCCCTCGTCGGCACAACGCGCGGCAAAATCCGGGTTCTCGGCAAGGAAACCGTAGCCGGGATGAATGGCGTCCGCCCCGGTCTGCTGCGCGGCGGCGATGATCTTATCCTGCGCCAGGTAGCTCTCGGACGACGGTGAGTCGCCGATAAAGACCGCCTCGTCCGCCATGCGAACGTGAAAGGCGGTTTTGTCGCACTCCGAGTATACGGCCACCGAGGTAATTCCGAGATCACGGCAGGCCCGCACCACGCGCACGGCGATCTCCCCTCGATTGGCGATAAGAATCTTTTTGATACTCGCTTTCATCTCAGCCTGCGACGGACCTCACGGCGACGCTACAGCGGTATGGTGCCGTGTTTCTTCAACGGGTTAGTATCCTTCTTCGTTTCGAGCATTTCGAAGGCGCGGATCAGGCGGGGGCGGGTGGTCTTCGGCTCGATAATGTCATCGACGTAGCCGCGTCCCGCGGCAATGAACGGGTTGGCGAATTTCTCACGGAACTCTTCGGTCTTCTTTCGGACCTCGGCCTCCGGGTCGACCGCCGCCGCGATTTCCTTCTTGAAGATGATCTCCACCGCGCCCTTGGGCCCCATCACGGCGATCTCGGCCGTCGGCCACGCGTAGTTCATGTCGCCGCGAACGTGCTTGGAATTCATGACGTCGTAGGCACCGCCGTACGCCTTGCGCGTGATGACGGTAATCTTCGGCACGGTGGCCTCACAGTAGGCGTACAGGAGCTTGGCGCCGTTGCGGATTATGCCGCCGTGCTCCTGTTCCACACCCGGCATGAAACCCGGAACGTCCTCGAAGGTCACGATGGGGATGTTGAAGGCGTCGCAGAACCGTATAAACCTCGCGCCCTTGATCGACGAGTTGATATCCAGCACCCCGGCCAGCACGGCAGGCTGGTTGGCGATGATACCGACCGAGCGGCCGCCAAGATGCGCGAACCCGACCACCAGGTTGGGCGCAAATTCCTCGTGCACTTCAAAAAACGAACCGGCGTCGACCACCCGGTTTATCACGTCCTTCATGTCGTACGGCTGATTGGGGTTCTCGGGCACGATGTGATCGAGCGCCTCATCCTCCCGGTCAAGTGGGTCGGTGCAGTCGGCACTGGGCGGGTCTTCACAGTTGTTCTGGGGAATGAAGTCCAGCAGCCGTTTGAGTTTCGCCACGGCGTCGGCTTCGTTGTCACAGGCAAAGTGGGCCACGCCGGATTTGGCCGCGTGCACCTGCGCCCCTCCAAGCTCCTCGGACGAGACCGCCTCATGCGTGACCGTCTTCACCACGTTCGGCCCGGTGACGAACATGTAGGAGGTGCCCTTGGTCATCAGAACGAAATCCGTTATGGCCGGGCTGTAGACGGCGCCCCCGGCGCAGGGGCCAAGGACAACCGAAATCTGCGGCACCACCCCCGAGGCCAGGGTGTTCCGAAGAAAAATGTCCGCGTAGCCGCCGAGCGAAACCACCCCTTCCTGGATACGGGCGCCGCCCGAGTCGTTCAGCCCGATGACCGGCGCACCGACTTTCATGGCCATATCCATGATCTTGCAGATCTTCTCCGCGTGGGCCTCCGAGAGCGACCCGCCGAGAACGGTGAAATCCTGGGAGAAAATGTAGACGGGACGCCCCCTGATCTTGCCACACCCGGTGATAACACCGTCGCCGAGGAACTTCAACCTGTCAAGGCCGAAATCGGTGGAACGGTGCGTGACAAAGGCATCGAATTCCTCGAACGAGTTGGCATCGACCAGCAGGTCGATGCGCTCGCGCGCGGTCAGCTTGCCCTTCTTGTGCTGGGCGTCAATGCGCGCCTGGCCGCCGCCAAGTCTCGCTTCCGCGCGCATCTCCTCGAGACGGTTCAGTTTTTCTTCAAGTGACACGTGTTCACCCGTGTAAGCTCGTATTATGCTGTGACCGGCTCGGCCACCAGCGCCATCCCGGTCTGCCTGACAGTGGCAAACGGCATCCGGGGATCATGATCAAACGCAAGAACAACGTCGGTGTCGACAACCCGTGCCAGGACCCGACGCTTAACTTCCATTGTCTGCACCGGATACAGGTCGCTGGCCGGCACAAACGGGACGCGAAGGTGCGCCGAGGTGCAGAATATGTCGGCATAGTACAACACCTGCCGGCCTTCCGACTCCAGCTCCAGGGCAAAATGCGCGTCCGTATGCCCCCCCGTTCGCACCGTCCTGACCCCGGGAAACAACTCCGTGTCGCCCTCGATAAATTCCACCTGGCCGGCCTCCTCGAGCGGCCGCAACCGCTCCGGGATGTACACGGCGGCGGTTCGCTCGTCAGGCCTGAGCGCCACGGCCCACTCGTCCCGGCTGACAACGTACCGGGCATTTTTGAACCGAGGGACATACCGGCCGTTTTCCCGCTTCACCGCCCCACCGGCATGGTCGGTGTGCAGGTGCGTCAGCACGACCCGGTCTACCTTATCCGACGCCAGGCCCAGACCCGAAAGGCCGCTCTCGAGGGCCGAGACACCGTCCGTGCCGTAGACAGTCTTTTCCTTATCCGAGAGCGTGTCACCGAGCCCGGCGTCGAACATTATGACACGGCCATGCGCTCTCAGCACGAAAACGTTGGTGACCATCGCGATAAGATTATTCTCGTCGGCCGCGACCGACCGCTGCCACAGGAATTTCGGCACAATACCGAACATGGTTCCTCCGTCGAGCCGGAACTCCTGCTCGACGAAGGAATCTATCTCAAACTGCCCGAATACCATCAACGACCAATGATGTTGCCGGCAATGACCAGGCGCTGGACCTCGGAGGTGCCCTCGTAGATTTCCAGCACCCGCTGGTCGCGGTACAGCTTTTCTATCGGGGAGAACTCGCCGATGTAGCCGTACCCGGCGTGGATCTGCATGGCGCGATCGACGCAGAACCTGGCCGTCTCCGAACAGAACAGCTTGGCCATAGAGGCCTCCAGCGAGAACTTCTCGCCTCGATCCTGCATCTGGGCCGCCTTGTAGGCCAGGCCGCGCGCCGCTTCCAGGCGGGTGGCCATGTCCGCAATCATCCACTGAATCGCCTGCAGCTTGGCGATGGGCTGACCGAACGCCTGGCGCTTCTTGGCGTACGCCACCGACTCGTCCAGAGCCCGCTGGGAAATGCCCACGCCCTGAGCCGCAACCCCGATCCGGGCGCTGTCCAGCGTCGTCATGGCGTACCGGAAACTCTTGCCGATCTCGCCCAGCAGGTTCTCCTTCGGCGCCTTGACGTCTTTAAGGATGATGCCGCCGGTGGTCGCCGCCCGCATGCCCAGCTTGTGCTTGAGCGTCCGGCCCTGCCAGCCGGGCTGATCCGTTTCCACGATAATCGCCGACAGCTTCGGCTGGCCTTCGATCTTGCAGAAGACAACCCCCACGTCGGCCACGTCGCCGTGCATGATGAAAATCTTCTCACCGTTTATCACGTAATCCGAGCCGCTCTCGACCGCTATCGTCGACTGGTTGGCCGCATCGGAACCGGCGTTCGGTTCGGTCAGCACAAAGGCCGGGATACGCTTGCCGCTGGCACAGTCCGGCACGTACTTCTTCTTCTGCGCCTCGTTGCCGAAGTACAGGATGGGGTACGTGGCCAGCTCACCGACGGCGCACAGCAACCCCACCGCGGCGTCGTGGTAGCACAACTCCTCGACCAGGGTAATGTACTCAATGTGGCTCTTGCCCTGGCCGCCGTACTCTTTCGGCATGCAGTAGCCGATGAATCCCGCCTGGCCGATCTTGCGATACAGCTCGCGGGGGAACTCCCTCGGCTCTCCCATCCGGTCCCACTTCTCGGACACCGGATAAATTTCTTTCTTCGCAAACGCCGCTACCTCATCCCTGACAGCCTGCTGTTTTTCATCAATATTCTTCGACATAAATCCTCCCGGAAGCGCCTATAGTGTGAACGGACTTGATTTAGCTACATGATTTTCTCGTCGGACGGTTTCTCGGCAATCGCCCGGCGAAGGAACTCCACCGCCTCCTCGGTCGGGGCTCCCGGGGTAAAAATCTTGGCCACACCCATCTTTTCCAGCTCGTCCTTGTCGTCGTCCGGGATGATCCCGCCGCCGAAAAGAATGATGTCATCGGCGCCGCGTCTCTTCATCTCCTCGAGAATGGCCGGAAACAGCGTCATGTGGGCGCCGGAGAGGATAGAGATGCCGATAGCGTCGACGTCCTCCTGGATGGCGGCATCGACGATCATGGGCGGGGTCTGCCGAAGCCCGGAATAGATTACCTCCATCCCGGCGTCACGAAAGGCCGAGGCGATCACCTTGATGCCGCGATCGTGGCCGTCAAGCCCCGGCTTGGCTAAGAGTACTCTGATTTTTTTTGTCATAGCTGCTTTACTGCTAATAGATACGTGTTAGCGCACAGTTTTATCGTTCGGGCGCTTCCTCGCGGGATGCATCGCCGGTCACGACGCCTGCATCGCCGCCTGGCTCTCCACCCATTCACCCCACACGCCGCGAAGAACGTCGCACATCTCACCCATGGCGACATACGCGCGGCTGCATTCCAGAATCGCCTCGAACGTGTTGCCGTCCCCTTCAGCGGCCTGACGGAGCTTCTCCAGCGATGCCCGGACGGCGGCCTGATCGCGCTCCGCCTTGACCTTCTTCAGGTTCGCCACCTGGTCAAGCTCCACCTGGCGGTCGATCCTGAGCACGGGGATGTCGATCTTTTCATCCTCGAGGACGAAGTCGTTGACACCCACAACCTTGCGTTCGTTCTTCTCGATCTCCCGCTGGTACCTGTAGGCGGAGCGGGCTATCTCACGCTGGAAATACCCTTCTTCGATGCTGGCCACGACCCCGCCCTGGCGCTCGATCTCCTCGAAGATCTCCTCCGCCTCGGCCTCCATTCGGTCAGTCAGCGACTCGACAAAGTACGACCCGGCCAGCGGATCAATCGTATTGGCCACGCCCGTTTCATAGGCAATAACCTGCTGGGTACGCAGGGCGATCAGGGCTGCCTTTTCCGACGGCAAGGCGAGCGTCTCGTCCATGGAGTTGGTGTGCAGGGATTGCGTTCCGCCGAGCACGCCGGAAAGCGCCTGGATGGCCGTTCGAACGATGTTGTTCTCCGGTTGCTGGGCCGTCAGCGAACACCCGGCCGTCTGCGTGTGAAACCGCAGCAGCCAGCTTCGCGGGTCCTTGGCCCCGTACTTGTTCTTCATCCGCCTGGCGTAAATGCGCCGGGCGGCCCGGTACTTGGCGATCTCCTCAAAGAAATCCGAGTGGGCGTTGAAGAAGAACGACAGCCGGGGGGCGAAGTCATCGATGCTCAGCCCGGCCTGTATCGCCGCCTCGATATAACAGAAACCGTCAGCCAGCGTGTAGGCCAGTTCCTGCGCGGCCGTCGCGCCCGCCTCGCGTATGTGGTAGCCGGATATCGATATGGTGTTCCACTGGGGCACGTGCTTCGTGCAGTACGCCATCATGTCGGTGATCAGTCGGATCGAGGGCTTCGGCGGGAAAATGAATTCCTTCTGCGCAATGTACTCCTTGAGGATGTCGTTTTGCAGCGTCCCGCGAACCTTCTCAAACGGCACGCCCTGCTTCTCGGCCACCGCCAGCAACATGGCCAGGGCCATCGAGGCCGTCGAGTTGATCGTCATCGACACCGAGACCTTGGACAGGTCAATATCCCCGAAAATAATCTCCATGTCGGCCAGGGTATCGACCGCCACGCCGCATTTGCCGACCTCGCCCAACGACCGGGGATGATCCGAATCATAGCCCATCAGGGTAGGCAGATCGAACGCCGTCGACAGGCCGGTCCCGCCCTGCTCCAGAATGTACTTGAACCGGTCGTGAGTCTGCTTTGGTGTGCCCATCCCGGCGAATTGCCGCATCGTCCAGAGCCGCGTGCGGTACATCGTGTGATGCACACCCCTGGTATACGGGTACTCGCCGGGCAGTCCGATCTTCTCCCAGTGGTAATTCTCCTGGTCCGCTCCGTGAACAGACCCGGGAGTATAAAGCTCGTCGATCTCGCTGCCCGAGACGGTGAAGAACCGCGGCAGCGACCTCCTGGCCCGGGATTTGGCCGCCTCCTTGTTCCACCGGGCCAGCCTGTCATTCAACGACTTAAGAAAGCCTTTACTGAACATTTGCGATTGTCTCCGAGTCTGAATTGAGTTCCAAGATAATACAGGGGGGTAAGAAAATCAAGCAGCGCGCAACCGGCCCCGATCCCCGGGCCACGCCGCAACGCTTTGGCCCCGGACCCGTCAGCCGCAACGGCAAGAGCGCGTCAATCCCGGCAAAACTCTTCGTACAGCCTGTCACCGATCAGGAACGGGTTGGTCCGGCCGTTGCGGACGTCGTCAATAATGCGGTCGAATTCCGTGCGACCGACAACCCGCTCGATGAACTCGCGCTGGAACCGGTTCTTCAGGATATTCAGGATCTTCCTCCTGACCTGTTCCCGGCGGTGCGCCTCGAACTGGCCAGCGGCCTGCATCACCTCAACGTGCTTGAGAATAGCGGCATACAGAGCATCGACGTTCTTGCCGGTAACGGCCTGGGTCGGGATGATCGGCACCTCCCACTCCGCCGCGAGTCTTTTCCGCGTATCGAGAGTCTGCCGCAGCTCCGAGACGATGCGGTCGGCTCCCGGGCGGTCTGCCTTGTTGACACAGAACAGGTCGGCGATCTCCATCAAGCCGGCCTTCATGGTCTGCACGGCGTCGCCCGACTCGGGCACGAGCACCACCACCACGGTATCGCAGGAGTCAATGATGTCAAGCTCCACCTGACCCACGCCGACCGTCTCTATGAGGGTGATGTCGAATCCGAAGGCATCGTACACAATGCCCACGTTGTCGGTGGCCGAAGCCAGCCCCCCGGTGGCTCCGCGCGTCGCCATGGACCGGAAGTAGAAACTGCCGTCGGACGGAAACTCCTGCATCCGCACCCGGTCGCCGAGGAGGGCCCCCCCGCTGAATGGCGACGTGGGGTCCACCGCGATGACACCGACCTTCCTGCCATCGGACAGATACTGCCGGGCCAGGCTGTTGAGCAGCGTTGACTTGCCGGCCCCCGGCGGACCGGTCAGGCCGATGCGAACCGAGCCGCCGACCCGCTCGTACAGCCGGGCGAGAAGTTCCCGGTAACCGTCGCTGCGGTTTTCGACGATGCTGATGAGCCTGGACAGCGACCGGACGTCACCGGCATAAAACCTCTCGAGCATCGTCATGAGCTACCTGTAACCCGGGGACATATCGCCGGCGGTGAGCTTGATGTCGCGCAGGCGAAGTTGAATGTAGGTACGGTCATGGAAGGTGTTGTATTCGACGGCGTATACAATGTCAACCAGACAGCCCTTGTCGGAAATCACCTTGGCCATATGGCCGAACCCGAACCCGATAACGTCAAATAACGTCTCGCCTTTGCGCACGCGCATCTTGAGATGGTTTTTCCCCACCACGTAAGGCTGCCGGACCAACTCGCAGTTACGCGTCAGGAGGATCGGCCGCATGTTCTGAGGGCCGAACGGCGAGAAGGCCTCGATTGACCTGACAAACTCATCATCGATGTCAGACAGTTCTATTTCCAGGTCGATATTGAGCTTGGGAATGGTATCCTCGGTAGTGAGTTCACGCCGTGAAACGGCCTTGAACCGTTCGCGGAATTCGGGTATGTGCTCCTGCTTGATAGACAGGCCGGCGGCATACTTGTGGCCGCCATAGCGAATCAGGAGGTCCTCGCACTCCTTGAGCGCCTCGCACAGGTGAAACCCGGGGATGGAGCGGGCCGACCCCTTGCCTTCGCCGTCGGATATGGCGATCATGACCGTCGGCAGGTGATACTTCTCGACGAGGCGGCTGGCCACGATACCGATCACCCCCTGGTGCCAGCCTTCGGCGGCCAGCACGATGGCCTTGTCGTTCTCCGTGTCGACCAACTCGTGCATTTGCTCGAGAGCCTCCTCCAGCGTCTGCTCGTCGATTTCCTTGCGCCGCTTGTTCTCGCTGTCGAGCTTACGGGCGATGTCCGACGCGACTCGCTCGTCGCGCGTCGACAGTAAACGGATCGCCTCCCGTGCGTCCCCCAGCCGCCCCAGCGCATTGATCCGGGGAGCCAGGACGAACACTATCTGCCCGGTACTGATCTCCTTGCCCATCAGACCCGACACGAAGGCGAGCGATTTCAAGCCCGGCTTGGTGGTGCGCGGGATTTGCTTGATGCCGTACTTTGTCAGAATGCGGTTCTCCCCGACCAGCGGCACGATATCCGCCGAGGTCCCCAGCGCGACCAGATCGAGGTGCTCATACAGTTCGCTCTCATCCTGGGCCAGCCGATGGTACAGCGCCTGAGTGAATTTAAACGCCACCCCCACGCCTGAGAGTTCACCGCCGTACTCACAGTCCGGCTGCTTGGGGTTGATAACCGCGTAGGCCTTGGGAATGGTCTCGCCGGGTTCGTGGTGATCCGTGACAACGACGTCGATACCCTGGGAGGCGGCAAAGCCCACCTCCTCGACGGCCGTGATCCCGGTATCAACAGTGATAACGAGTGATACTCCCTGTGACTTCGCCTCGTTGATTCCGTCGACAGACAGGCCGTAGCCGTGGGTCAGACGGTTCGGCAGGTAAAAACTGACCTGCGCTCCCAGTTTGTTGAAGACCATGTACAGCAGCGCCGTGGCCGTAATGCCGTCCACGTCGTAGTCGCCGTAGATCATGATCCGCTCGTTTTCCATCAATGCCCGAACGGCCCGCTCCACGCCTTCCGCCATGCCGGACATCGTGAACGGATCATGCAGGTCCGAAAGCTCAGGATGCAGGAACTTCTGGATAAGGTCCGGAGTGTCAAGCTGACGATTTATGAGTATCCTGAGGATATCCCCCTTTAAACCCGTCTCCTCCGCCAGCCCGGAAACCACCGACCGGTCAGGCTCGGGGGCCAGAACCCACTGGACCGACGTTGGCCGTTGAGCCCAGTTCATAGCAGACTCCATTTGTTGGAGGCATGCAAAGCAGGAGATAAGCCGAGTTCTGTGTGCTCACGAGGAGCCAACAGTCATTTATCTTGGCCGCCGGTTACCCGGCTGCTCATGCGGCCTACCCCGGAATAGTAACGGGCCGAATCAACCCTCTTCCTGTATTTGGCCTTGCTCCAGGTGGGGTTTACCCGCCTCCGACATTACTGCCGAAAGCCGTGGTCTCTTACACCACGATTTCACCCTTACCTCTGTTGAGGCGGTATCGTTTCTGCGGCACTTTCCGTCGGATCGCTCCGCCCCGGCGTTACCGGGCACCCTGATTCTGTGGAGCTCGGACTTTCCTCACTCTAACTGAATCTTAGAGCGCGACTGTTCCTCCTGCTTATACATGCCAAGTTAATATATCACGACAACAACAATCTTCAACACCAGGTTCACTCCGGCACGTCCTCACATATTTCGCCGGTAGTTGGGCGCATCCTTGCTAATCGGCACCGAATGCGGATGCGACTCAATCAGCCCGGCACTGGTTATCCGAACCATCCGGGCCTTACTCTTAAGATCGGCAAGAGATGTCGCTCCGCACAGTCCCATTCCTGACCGCACTCCCCCGAGCAACTGGTAGACCAGGTCGGTCAGCTTGCCTTTGAACGGAACCCGGCCTTCGACCCCCTCGGCGACAAATTTGCTGGCCCGGTCCGTGTGCTCCTGGAAATATCGGTCGGAACTGCCGGCCTGCATCGCCTCCACCGAACCCATCCCCCTGTATGCCTTATACGAACGACCTTCAAAGAGAATCGATTCCCCGGGAGATTCCTCGGTACCGGCCAAAAGCGAGCCGATCATCACCGCGTCCGCGCCGCAGGCGAGCGACTTGGTGATGTCGCCGGAAAAACGGATGCCACCGTCGCCGATGACGCGAACCCCTGTGCCGGCAAGCGCTTCAACGACGTTTAGAATGGCCGTCACCTGAGGCATGCCGGCGCCGGTTACCACCCGGGTGGTACAGATCGACCCCGGCCCGATACCCACCTTCACCGAATCGGCGCCGGCATCAACCAGGGCCTTGGCTCCGTCGGCCGTGGCCACGTTGCCGGCTATCACGGGTATGCCGCCGTACTTCTTTTTGAGTAATGCAACCGCTTTGAGCACGCCCTCGCTGTGCCCGTGCGAACTATCCACGGCCAGAAGGTCCACGCCCGCGCCGATCAGGGCGGCGGCCCGTTCCTCAAGATCGGGCCCGACACCGACCGCCGCCGCGACGCGCAACCGCCCCCGCTCATCCTTGGCGGCCAACGGATACTGTATCTTCTTCATGATGTCCTTGACCGTGATCATTCCCTTGAGCATGTAGTTGTCATCCACGATCAGGACTTTCTCGATCCGATGCTTGTGCAGAATTTCCTTCGCCGTGTCCAGTTCGGCACCCTCTTTTAACGTGACCAGGTTCTCCTTGGTCATCACGTCGCTGATCGGAAGCGAAGTCTCCTTTTGAAAACGCAGGTCCCGGTTGGTGAGAATTCCTACCAGCTTCCCCTTTTCAGTAATCGGAATCCCGGAGATGGAGAATTTGTGCATAACCTCCAGAGCGTCGCCGATGGTCTTTTGGGGATTGAGCGTGATCGGATCAACGATCATTCCGGACTCGGACCGCTTGACCTTGTCCACCTCGGCGGCCTGGGCTTGCGGAGTCAGATTCTTGTGGATGAAGCCGACCCCCCCCTGGCGGGCCAGCGCGATGGCCAGCCGAGCTTCCGTGACCGTGTCCATCGCAGCCGACACCAGCGGTATGTTGAGCGCGATTCCGGGCGCGATTTCGGTGCTGATGTCGACGTCACGCGGCAGAATCCGGGAGTAGCCCGGAACCAGCAATACGTCGTCAAACGTCAGCGCCGTCTCCTGATAAATCTCTGCCATTCTGAACCGGTACTCCCGTTACCCCAGCCGCCCGGCCGACCAGCCGGCTGCGGGTGCCTCAGTTGGATTCCTCATTGTTCCAGTACAGGAGCGAACCGCAGCTGTCGCAGCTATACAGCCTGTCGGCTCGCTTGATCTCCTGTGTCTTCTTTGGAGTGAGTGCCTTGAAACAGGCACTGCAGGCCCTTTTCTTGACCACGACTACCGCTCGGCCTCCCTTGCCCCGCCGAACCCGCTCGTACGTGGACAGGACAGCCCTCGGTATGGAATCAACTATCTCACGACGCGAGTCCTGCTTGTCGGAGACCTTGGACCCGATCGAGTCAACTTTCTCCTGAAGGATCTCCAGTTGCCTCGTATTGTTCTCATTGGTCTGGTCATCCTTTTCGGTCAACTGGACGATGTCCTTTTCCAGCGTCGAGACCAGCTCTATCGTCTCCAGCAGTTCCGTCTCCCTCGAGGAGATGGCTTCCTTGATGGCGTCAATCTCGGCCACCAGCGCGTCGTATTCCTTGTTGGTCTTGATTGACATCATCTGCTGCTGGTATTTCTGCAAGGCCGTCTCTTTGCCCTTGATCTCCAGTTCCAGCCTCTTTTGCCTGGTTTTCGCCTCTTCCAACTGCTTGGTGGCATCGTCAAGTTTCTGCTTTACTTCCTTCATCTCGCGCTGGAGGTTTTCCATCATGTCGGGCAAGTAGTCCTTGGATCGCTCGAGTTCACCAAGGTCGTAGTCAATAACCTGAAGTTTCAACAGCTTTTCGAGATGGGGATGCATATCAACTACCTCCGCGGGGCCGGCATTGGTCGGCTGGCATGAAAAAAAGCGCATTCCCAACCATTTCGTAGGAAATGCGCCTCTTGACCGTGTCACTACCCGGCCGTTTTCGGTCCGGTCCAAGACCAAAAACGGCAGCGTAATAGATTATTTTTCGTTTCAAACAACTCATATTTCAAATGGGCAATACTGGGCTCGAACCAGTGACCTCTCGGATGTGAACCGAACGCTCTAACCAACTGAGCTAATTGCCCGCAACTTACATGCCTCAGGCTCCCCTCAGCCTATGGGCCCTGCAGGACTCGAACCTGCGACCCGCTGATTATGAGTCAGCTGCTCTAACCAACTGAGCTAAGGGCCCGGTCCAGTTTAACTTTTCAACTTAAACACTATGAGCATAATCGTCAAGCCCAATCTCCACTTTCTGCGCCACGGCCCCGAAAGAATGGCCGATCCGGTCTTTCCGCCTGAACCCTCGCGGCCTATTTTTGCCTCGGCGGATCAGGGATTTCCTCAGATATCTGCGCCAGACGGCGCGCTATCTCAACCTTTTCCTCGATTCGACCGTGCGCTCTTATCATAAGCTTCGCTCCATCCGGGGAGCCCCCGCCATGCATGCAGCCGGGGACGCCCGAGCCGATGGTGCTCCACTCAACGAGGCGGGCGGCACGGGCTCGGGACTCACTGGAGCGGCCCGCCGTCAGGTACTTCTTTATCAGGTGCCCGTACTTCTTCGAGTCAAAGTCCTTGCTGGAAGGCATGCAGCCGGTCTCGGCTATCCCGCCGCCAATGTCCTGGGCCAGTCTGGACGTGTCGTACGGCAGGGAGGCAACGTGCACCTTGGTGACGTTTGACAACAGCGGGTCGCACAACCACGCCCCGGAGGGGTGCTTGGTGCCCAGCGCGGCCGCCGCGATCCCGAGACCGTAAGTCGTCTCGTTGTTTATGTGCATCTGGACGAGCTTGTCGTTGAACACCCTCGACGACAGGCCGTTCGCCCGCGCCGTCAGCACGGCGGCACCGATCTTGACATCCCCTTGCCCCGCCACGCACCCGCCGATGGCCGACCGGTACGGCATGATAAAGTAGCCGACCGCCTTGCCGGTATACTGGTGTTCGCCGCACATGAACACGCGCTCGCTGGGCACAAAAACGTCCTCGAAAAAGAGAAATGCCTGCGTAATCCCACCTTCCACCACCGGATTATCAAACCCCTCTTCTTCGTCACGCGTGTCGTTCGGGTGACGGGTCTCCACGATGGTCAGACCCTCGGTGTCGCGGGGGATGACAAAGGCAATGCAGTAATCGGCGTCGGCCTCACGATAAGCGCTGCCGGGCAGGACAAAGATCTCGTTGGCCGCGGCGACCCCGCAAATCATGACCTTGGCGCCACGGACAACAATGCCGTCATCGCGCCTCTCAACCACGTGCAGATGCACATCCTCGTCATCCTGCTGCGACGGCGGTTTGCTCCGATCACCCTTGGCGTCGGTCAGCGCTCCGGAAATGGTGATGTCATTGGTCTGTGCCTGCTTCAACCAGGCAAGGAAGCGTTCGTGGTAATCAGTGCCGATCTCCTTATCCATCTCCCATGTAGTGACAAACATGGCGTTGAGAGCGGTCCAGCCGGCACAGCGCCCGCCGGTACAGGTGCCGGTAAGGTGAAACATCAGCCGCTTCATCTGCGAGTTGGCGTACATGTCTTCCGGCTCACGAATGATCGACAGGTACCGGCTGATCGGCTCGCCCGTCAGATGAGAGGTCGTGGTTACCATATCCCGATAGCGCTCATCGGCCGCCGCCCGAAAGGTCCAGCCGTGGCCGCTCACCGTCCTGCGAGTGGCGGGATGGGTCGTGACATCGGCAATGGGCTGGTCGAACTTGAAAATGTTGGGGCGCATCTTCTTAAGTGAACCCAGGTATTCCTCGCAGGTCCTCAGGGCCATAGAAACCTCTCCAAAAAAGATTATCTTTTCCTCATTACACGGAATATACGGAACGTGAAAAGAATAACAAGCCGAAACGGCCCGGCAGAAGCGGACATTACGACAAAAGCCGGCTCCGGGCCGGCTTTTGCGCTCATTCGATGTCCGCGTGACTTTACAGGATCAGCCAGAATTCAGACGTGAAACCTTGCCTGGTGCTTCCGATGTCGAACCTGAAGTCAAAGTCGTTGGCAATGCCCACTCGTACCTTGACGGAGTCCTGACCGACCATTTCCAGATCGTCGGAAAAACCGCTGGTCATGGGACGGCTGAGGACCACCTGGTACTGCGCTCCGCCGCTCCATCGCGAGACCGCACGAATATCCCAGCGGCTGGCCCGCGCCTCCGCCTTCGCCGGCGTGGCCATCGAGCTGTCGATTCGGTAACCCGGCACATACTGGCCTGCTGACCAGCCGGCAGTCGGAGTCGGGGGATCGACGGCTATGTGCTGGTACAGAATATAGCCCGTGAATTCAGACGAGTCGGGATGGAAATATGTCGGCTGATTGAAACCGTCATTTAGGTTGGGTAAGGCGATCTCCAGGTTACCGGAATCCGCCTGCAGAGCGATGCCCCGAAGCGTCGCTCCCTCGGCGAAGCCTCTGACCTCATTCGGGGCGAATTCTTCGATAGCTGTCGTCAGGGCGCGCCAGTGCCAGGTATCCCACCCGTCCTCGGCGAGCCCGGCAAACATGAACAGAAGTTGATCTTCCGAGGCAGTAGTGCCCTGCGAAAAATCCGGAAAGCCGCTGACCAGACTGTCCACTACCCAGCGCTTGGGCCAGACATCATGGGATTCATCGTCCCACGTCAGCCGGAGGTACAGATCGTTTTCATACCGTATGGCCTCGACCAGCACCTGGTCCGAAACAGCCAGCGCCGCCTGGCGTTCCTCTCGCGGAAGCTGCGGGCCCAGCGCACTTGTGGTGACCTCGATCGTTTTCGCGGTCGCGCTATCCCACAGAGGGTCGGCGACACTGTCGAGGGTGGGAGATGACGCAGCCTGGAAGGCGATTACTCTGGGGGGACCCGTGGGACCCGGGCCGTTACTGTCATCCCCTTCGTCGTCAGAGCAGGCCAGCGCCAAGGTCAGCAACAAGAGCAATGCCGAAAACGCAATTTTCCTCATACTTGCTCTCCTGGATTTACAATTACGTGATCCTATAAATATAATTCACCCGCTGATTATTCCAAAGCCCTTTTATACGACCAACCGTTTGAATATCAGCAGCGTCAGGTCATCAAAGACGTGCTCCGGCGACGCAAAGCGTCTCACCGCCTCGAGGATGGCCGCCTTGATATCAGCGGCGGATCCGGCGCTGTTGGACCGAATTACGTCAACGAGTCGCTCCAGACCGAATTCGTTGCCATCGCCGTCGAATACCTCCGTAACGCCGTCAGTGTACAGAACGCAGGTATCACCGGGGTTGACCAGGAAGGCCCGTTCCTCGTAAGTGCTTAACTGGGCTACGCCCATCACCGGGCCGCCCTCGCGGAGGTACTCAATAGCACCCGTCTGCCGCAGCAGCACCGGCGGATTATGGCCACAGTTGGCAAACGTAAGTATGTGGTTCCTGAAGTCAAGGACACCGTAGACAGAGGTGACGAAATTGCCGGGTTCCAGTGACTCGCACATGAGCGAGTTAACCTTCGTACAAATAGTCCGGATGGAGTAGTTGTTGCGAATCTCCGCGATAAGCGAGGCACGGTAGGCTGCCATGATAAGCGCGGCCGCCATCCCCTTGCCGGAGACGTCACCGATAACCAGGCCCAGATGGCCGTCGACAATGCGAACGAAATCATAATAGTCGCCGCCAACCTGGCCGGAAGAGATGTTGGTCCCGCAGATGTCGTACCCGGGAAACACCGGATCGGACTTCGGCAGGAAACTGCGCTGTATCTCACGGGCAATATTGAGTTGCTCTTCGAGCTTCCTGGCCTGGAGAATCGACTCGTGCAGGCGGGCCCGCTCCAGCGATATCGCCGCCTGCGAGGCAAACGCTTCCATGAGCACCAGTGATCGATGATCGTAGGCGTTGAGCTGACGGGACTCGAGGTTGAGCACACCTATCATCCGGTCATCCACCTTGATGGGCACGACAATTTCACTCCGGGTGGCGGCCTCGGCCTCGACATACTGGTCATTGGAGGAAACGTCTGGCACGATAACGGGTTGACCGGTGGTGGCAACGTTACCGATCAGCCCCTGCCCGATTTTCAGTTGCAGGCTGTCCTGCCGGGTCGGATCATACCCCACCGCGTAAATGGATTTCATGTCGCCCGTTTCGGGATCGATGAGGAACACACCACCGGAGTCAAAACTGACCACCTGGCGAAGCGAGTCGAGTATCTCTCGCAAGAGTTCGTCAAGCTCCAGCGAACTGGACAGTTTCTTGCCGATCTCGTAAAGCGCGTGCCGTTCAAAGGCCTCTCTCTTTACCTCGCGGTAAAGGTGTGCGTTATCGATAGCCACCGCGATCTGGTTGTTCAACCCGGTCAGAATGTCAAGGTCCGTCTCCGTGAAGTCGCCGTCCGACTTGTTGATCGCTTCGACAACGCCTATCATCTGGCCCTTCCCGATCAGGGGCACCGATACCAGCGAGCGAATCTCGATTCCCGCCTGGCGGACTAGTTCAGGTTCCACCCGTGGATCGCCGGCCGGATCGGCAACGATAGCGGGCTCCCTGTACTTTGCCACCCATCCGACAACACTCTCTCCAAGCTCGCGACTAAAGACCGTCATCTCCGAATCACCGGCCTTCATGAGACGAATTCTCATCTCGGTCCGGTTGTGGTCGATCCGGAAGACCAGCGCAGCCTCGGCATTGACCGCCTTCATGACCAGGCCGAGAACAAGCCGAATCAACTCGTCGTATTCGAGGGTGGAATTAAAGACATGCGCTGCTTCGAGAAGCAGCTTCTCTATCCGCGTTGGCTGGTTATTTTCAGGCATAGGCCTATGCAAACTATATGAAACTGGACTATTGTCAATCGGTTTAATGGCCGAGATGCTCTTGACCATGCCTTGAAAAGCGGACCCTCGCCAACCGCGACCGGCGGCCCCGGGCGCAAACCGCCTACATCCAGAGTTGCCGGTCAAGGCTGCGGTAATGGATTGCTTCGGCGACGTGCGACATTTCGATATTGTCGCTGGCCGTCAGGTCGGCAATAGTGCGAGCCACCTTGAGAATCCGATCGTAAGCACGGGCCGACAGACCCTGCGTCTTGATCGCCACCCCCAGAAGCGACTGCGTCTTGTCATCGATATGGCAGTACCTGCGGGTGTCGCGCGATTCCATATGGGCGTTGCAGTAGATTTTCTTTTCACCCTTGAACCTGGCCAGCTGTCGCTCCCGGGCAAGGTTCACGCGCACGCGAATGGCCGCCGAATCCTCGCCGCGCATATCCGACGACAGCTCCTTGAACTTCACCGACGGCACCGTTATGTGGATGTCGATTCGATCCAAGAGCGGCCCGGAGATTCTTGACATGTACCGCTGGATCTCACCGGAGGTGCACTTGCACTCGTGATTGAGGTCACCGTGGTAGCCGCAGGGACACGGATTCATAGCAGCCACGAGCATAAATCCGGCCGGGTAGGTCAGCGTTGTCGAGGCCCGAGAGATTGTCACCTGGTTGTCTTCCATCGGCTGCCGGAGCATCTCCAGGATGTCTTTCTTGAACTCGGGCAACTCGTCCAGAAACAGGACGCCGTGATGGGCTAACGACACTTCACCCGGTTTGGGAATCGTCCCGCCGCCGATCAACCCGGCGTAAGAGATAGTGTGGTGGGGTGAACGATACGGACGGGTGGCCACCAGGGCCGACCCCGACGGCAGCCGACCCGCGACCGAGTGGATCTTGGTTGTCTCCAGCGCCTCGTCAAGGCTTATGTCGGGCAGGATAGTCGACATACGACGGGCGAGCATCGTCTTGCCGGACCCCGGCGGACCGATCATGATGATGTTATGCCCGCCGGCCGCCGCGATCTCCAACGCCCGCTTCGCCGACTCCTGACCCTTCACGTCGGAAAAGTCAACACTGTACTTGCGAGCCTCGCTAAAAACAGTCTCGATGCTGATATTGTAACGGTGGATGGTAGACTCATCCTCGAGGAAGTGCACGGCCTCTTTTAGCGATCTCACCGGATAGACCGGGACTGTCCCGGCCATGGCCGCCTCGCGGGCGTTCTCCTTCGGCACCAGGATGCCCTTTATCCCGTCGTTGCCTTTGAAGTGCATGACCATCGGAAGCACTCCGGGCACCGGCCGCACCGCCCCGTCGAGCGAAAGTTCACCGAGCATGACATGATCGCCAAACCCATCGCGCATGATCTGTCCGGTGGCCGCCAGAATGCCGATAGCGATCGGCAGGTCAAAGGCCGATCCCTCCTTGCGGATGTCAGCCGGTGCGAGATTGATGGTCACTTTCTTGGTCGGGAACACGAAATCAGAGTTCCTGATCGCCGATGTCACGCGTTCCTTGGATTCTCTGACCGCGCCGTCGGGCAGGCCGACTGTGATAAATGCCGGCAGTTGCTGCTGAATATCAGCCTCCACTTCAACCACATAGGCCTCAACCCCAAGGGTGGCGGACGATACGATTTTTGAAAGCATGCGCCGGATCCTCCCGTTCAACCCTGCCCGGCCTTCTCGCCGAGGCGAAAAGGGGCCCTGCGCACGGACCCCTCTTGCACCGCAAGCAGGTGGTTCGCCTGCAGCCCCCGGAGCAACAATGCTGCCGCTGCTCCCAAACACAGTATTAACCCGGTGACTGACAGCCGACGTCAGGCAAAATCTCGATTCAGGCGGGCCGCGCAGACTCGCGAGGCTTCATCCGCCCGATGTCACCCCAAAAAAAAACCGGCCTTGCGGCCGGTGACGTTTTCCTGGGATATCCGGGACCTACTTGACTACCAGCTTCAATACCTTGATCTTGCGAATCCCGCCTTCCGTGTTGTCCTGCTTGATGAGCATGGTATCGGTCCCCGTATTCTGATTAAGGCCGAAGGAGCCCTGGGGATTGTTATCCGGCGTACAAACCTTGTTGGTTCGGTTGCCGTCTTCCTCAAGAAACTGAACTCCGTTTTCCAGCTCGTATAGTCCCTCACAGTCACAGAAGTAGCTGGACTCCTCGCTTTCAAGCTTGGGATTGACGGTCAGGAAGTAGGCCACCTTCGTAAACCTGAAAATCACGTAGTTGGCGGTATCTACCACGGTGTCAATGCCGTCGATCTCCATGTACGCATAGATGCCCTCGTAGTCATTGGCCAACGTGTCTGGATACGGCACGTTGATGTCGTTTCGACACGCTGGCAACCACACGAGAACAGCCGCCAGAAGCACCAGTATGAAAAAAAAGCCTGCACCCTTCTTCATCTCGCCAATCTCCCTAGTGACTCTCACAAACAAATCGGCTCGCAATATATCGCTCCTGAAGCCCCGGCACAACAGAAAAATCGCCGCCGCTTCCACTACCAGACGAGTAACTTGCCGGTCCCGTGCAAGAGCCAAAAAGTAACCCTCGCCGTTGCGCGAGGGTTAGAATCCGGACACGGTCCCAAAATCCCTTAACAGACACCTGGTGAATCAGGCATCGTCGCTACTCATATATACGGCGTGCCCGCACCCCCGGCAAGTGAATTTTCGCGTGAGGTCCCGGGAGGACTGCGTTATCGAGAGTCCCGGCCGGCGGCGCGCGCGCTTCGCCATGAAAGACAACAACTTAAGGGCGCCGAGCGGGCGATTCAGGACAACCTGCTGGGTTGGCCGGATCGACCGAGGCCAGGTCGCCGGCAGCCTCCCGGAATAAGCCGCCGAAGATAATTGACAAATCGACTCGGATTAGGTAAATTAAAATGGAAGCAGAAAGAAGTTTATCATTTGCGTCGACCTGGGGGTTCCCCCTCTACCCCTTCCGATGCCGGTGGTAAACTTCTTTTTTACGGGCAACGGGGCGTCCCAAAACCGCCGTCGGCTCGCCCAGCCTCGTAATTTCGCCGACGGCCGGCGTGTGGAACACCGAGCCTCCGGGCCGGCAGGTCGCCTACCGCATTGTGTTGAAACTGTAAATCCGCCACTTACCGTTTGTTCTCGTAAGCCCGAACTTGGTACGGTACCCGCGGGATGAATCCTTGTCCACAAAAGTCACCTCGACAGTGGCGGACTCACCTATGACCTCAGCCGTGTTGACGATTCGCTGGAGCGAGAACCAGCGGCGTTTCGTCTCGCCATCGTTCGTCAGGTCGTCAAGGATCTGCTGGGGATTGGTAAAGACGCGCGGTTCGCCTCCCTGCAGGGCATAGTCGCCACCGGTGCTCTTCATGAGTTCTGCGAGATCCAGCAAATGCGCCAGCGCGGCCTGATCGTTTTTCTCCATGGCGCCGAACAACGCTATCACTACCTGCCTGGGGTCGTCCGTATCGGACGTGGAACAGGCACTGGCCAGCACGAAGATCAGCAGCGCAAGAAGCAGTGCGGCTCCTTTAAAGTATCGACGGGCCATACTCATACTCCCCCGGTTATGGTTATGCGATGACTTTCACCCAGTTCGGCCCCGGGCGAAAAAGCATAGGCGATATGAAGTTCCTTCCAGTCCAGACCGAAGCCGAGCGACACCCCGGCCATGCTGTCGTCCGAGCTTGTGGCCCGGTAGTTCGAGCCAAAGCTGTTCCAGCCGATACGAAGATACAGCGGCTTCAACTCATAGTATTCCCCACCCACGGCGACATCGACATCATTGTCACGCGGCACCATGACATCGGCCGAGAACAGCATGGGCAGACCGCGCGGACGAATCCCGCCGCCAACCCTCAGCATCAGCGGAAGGGGCTCATGGTCGGCGTCCGTGAAGTTTGAAAGCTGTATGCCCAGGTTCTGCAGCATCAGGCCGGCCGTGTACCGGCCCCGGTTGCTTCGATACTTGAGCCCTACATCCAGCGCCATTCCGGAGGCCGAAAAACCCTGAATCTTCTCGTAAATCAGCTTACCCGTCGCTCCGGCGTAAATGTTCTCCCGGTAGCGCGTGGCAAAGGTGACCCCGAACAGCACGTCTCCGCCTCCGAACTCGCCGGTGATGGTGCCGAGGTTGTCGGTCTGGGTGAATTCACCGTAGTTAAGGTAGCTGATATAGCCGGCCAGGAAATGTTTCTCACGGGACTGGTGGACGTATCCGACCAGCCCGGATTGAAGGTCAACGAAGTAGTTGTGATAACCCGCAATAATTCCGTGGCGCTCCAGAGACGCGATCCCGGCCGGGTTGTAATACAGAGAGTTCTCATCATCGGCCACGCCGGTAAAGGCTCCGCCCAGGGCCACCGGCCTTGCCCCGACATTGATCTTCAGAAAAGAAAAGGCCGAGGTCCCGGCGCCGCCGTTGATTCCTCCGGCCGTCAGCAGGCCGGTCGGCATGACCGCGCCCGCCAGGACGAGGCTACAACTCACGTATTTGACAATGTCTTTCACTGAACCAGCCTTATATAATAGTCCGTCTCTATGCTGTCTATCGTCACGGCTGCCGCCGTGACCTACCACGATTTAGTGGTCTTGTCTATGATAACCTCGACCAGCCTGGTGCCTGCATCCCGCTGGCCGTCCTCTTCGGTGCCTTCGTCTGCCGTGTAAATGCCTTCCTGGCGTGTCTTGAGAGTCCAAAAATCCTCTCCACTCCTGGAATTGCGCAATGTAAGATTGAAATCCATTCTCACTTTATACGATTGAACCTGGTCGTTTTGGTCAAAAGCCTCGGCCACCCGGTCATAGTAGGTCAGACTTCCGACCAGAATCGCATCCGCCTCGGCCGGCGACACCACCTTCAGGTTGCCGTCAGCAATCAGGGCGTCGATGATAATTTCCGTCAGGCGGTCAGCCAGCCCGAACTCGGCCGTTTCATTCTCGAGCGGCTCCACCGCTATCGTGCTTATCTCCGATTCCCCTCTCGGGTTAAGCGTGTAGATAGCGCACGCCGAACACAGCAGAACCGCCGCCAGCGCCGGCGCGCACAAGAACCGTCCCGTCCGTCTCGCCGTCATCATCACTTTAACAGCCCGCAACAGCGTACGTTCCATCCGGTCTACCTGTCAACGACCACCTTGCCGCGCTTGACGACTTTGCCGGCCAGGTTGACGCCGTAATGATACGGCAACTCCCGGTAGTCGCCCATCTCCCAGATCACGATATCGCCCTGCATGCCCGGCTCGAGGCGCCCGATCCTGCTCTCCCGGTTTACGGCCTTGGCGGCGTTTACGGTCACGGCGCTCAGAGATTCGGCGGCCGTAAGTTTCATTTGCACCGCCGCCAGCGAGATTATCATCGGGAGCGATTCGGTATAGCTGGACCCGGGATTACAGTCAGTGGAAAGAGCCACCGCTACGCCTTCTTCGATCATCTTCCGGGCGGGCGCGTAGCGATCACCGCCCAGCGAAAAAGTCGTCCCCGGCAGCAGCACCGCCACGGTGCCGGAAGCCGCCAACGCTTTGATACCGGCGTCGGATATATAGACAAGGTGGTCAGCCGTGACCGCACCCATCGAGGCGGCCAGTTCGGCCCCGCCGGTCGACTCCAGTTCATCGGCATGAAACCGCAGTTTCAATCCCGCATCGACGGCCGCCTGCTGAATCCGCCGCGATTCCTCGATATCGAAAACACCTTTCTCGCAGAAAACGTCGGAGTACTCGGCCAGGTTGCTTTCAACCACGGCCGGAATCATCTCGTTGATGATCACGCCAATGTACTCCTCGCGCCGGTCGCGGTATTCGTCGGGAATCTCGTGAGCGCCGAGAAAGGTCGGCACCAGGTCAACCGCGTGCATCTGATCGAGATCCCGTATCACCTCCAGCGACTTGATCTCCGATTCGGTCGACAGCCCGTAACCGGACTTGGCCTCGATCGTGGTGACGCCGTGCGCCAGGAGCCGGTCGAGCCGCCGTTTGCTGCTCTGGAGCAAAAGCTCGGCGGGAGCCGTGCGCAGGTCGCGGACGGATGATCGGATGCCGCCCCCCGCCTGCGCGATTTCCATGTAGGATTTGCCGGCAATCCGCATCTCGAACTCTTTCTCGCGGGTCCGGGCGAACACGGGATGGGTATGAGGATCGATCAGTCCCGGAGTCACGACCGCACCACCGGCGTCTATCACCGTGCAGCTCTCGGCCAGCGTAGCGCGACCCTCAACTTCATCGGATTTCCCCACAAGCAGAATCTCATCGGCCGCCACCGCGACCCCGCCGTTCTCGATCAGGCCGATATCGCTCATCTGCCCGCCGAGACGGGGCACCGGACCGCTCATGGTAATGAGCTGGCCAATGTTCTTTATGAGAAGCGTCGCTTTCTTCTTTGGAGCCATGGCGAAAATGTGCGCGCTTTCCGGCTACCTGTTTTTCATGCCCGGGATATTGACCTTGTGCTTCCGGGCAAAAGCGACAGCGTCCTTGTAGCCGGCGTCGACGTGCCGTGCCACGCCCGTGCCGGGATCATTGGTCAACACGCGGTTCAGACGGACGGCCATCTCTTTGCTACCGTCGGCGACAATCACCATCCCGGCATGGATGGAGTTGCCGATACCCACCCCGCCGCCGTGGTGCACCGAGACCCAGCTGGCCCCGGAGGCGCAGTTGAGCAGGCCGTTGAGCAGGGGCCAGTCAGCGATGGCGTCCGAACCGTCGATCATCCCCTCTGTCTCGCGGTATGGTGAGGCCACGGAGCCGCAGTCGAGGTGGTCGCGGCCGATGACAATCGGCGCCGATATCTTGCCGTTCTTGACGTACGTGTTGATTATGTCGCCGAACTCCGCCCGTTCGCCGTAACCGAGCCAGCAGACGCGGGCCGGAAGCCCCTGCCACGGAATTTTCTCACGCGCCTTGGTAATCCAGCGCACCAGTGATTTGTTGTGGCTGAACTGCTGCAGGACGATCTCATCGGTGACCGCGATGTCCTGCGGATTGCCGGACAGCGCCACCCACCTGAACGGCCCCCGGCCCTGGAAGAACAGCGGACGCACGTATGCGGTCACGAAGCCGGGATACTCAAAAGCGCTTTTCAGGCCGCCGGTCTCCGCCTGCCCGCGAAGGTTGTTGCCGTAGTCAAACACCACCGATCCGGCTTTTTGAAACCTCACCATGGCTTCGCAGTGCGTGACCATCGACTCGTACGACCGCCCGATATAATCCTTGGGATCGCGACGGCGAAGCCGCGCCGCTTCGGTCACCGTCAGCCCCTCCGGAATGTATCCGTTCAGCTCATCATGGGCCGAGGTCTGGTCCGTGACGATATCAGGCACCAGGCCGCGCCGGTAGATTTCCGGAAACACCTCGGCGCAGTTGCCGACGAGACCGATCGAGATGGGATTGCAGGCCTTGGTGTGCTCCTTCATGAGCTTCATGGCCTTGTCGAGCGTTTTGACCTTGACGTCGCAGAAACCGAGTTGGACGCGTCGGTTGATCCGCGCTTCGTCCACCTCCACGCAGAGCACCGAGGCATCGGCCATCTTGCCGGCCAGCGGCTGCGCGCCGCCCATGCCGCCCATGCCGCCGGTCAGAATCCACTTGCCGCCCAGGTCGCCGTTGTAATGCTTGTCACCGGCCGCCGCGAATGTCTCGTAGGTCCCCTGGATTATCCCCTGCGTCCCGATATATATCCAGCTTCCCGCCGTCATCTGCCCGAACATGATCAGCCCCAGCTTTTCCAGTTCGCGGAACTTCTCCCAAGTCGCCCAGCGCGGCACCAGGTGCGAATTGGCGATCAGCACCCTCGGCGAGTACTCGTGGGTTTGAAAAACGCCCACCGGCTTGCCCGACTGGATAAGCAGCGTTTCGTCGTTCTTGAGGACCTTGAGCGCTTTGACGATACCGTCGTAGGCCTCCCAGGAGCGGGCCGCCTTGCCGGAACCGCCGTAGACGATCAGTTCCTGGGGCTTCTCCGCGACTTCGGCGTCAAGGTTGTTATTGAGCATTCTCAGGGCGGCTTCCTGGTGCCATCCCTGGCATGACAGTTTCAGGCCGCGCGCAGCTTTGACGGATTTCGGTTTCATGTCCTCACCTCTGGTAATGTCAGCCCGAATATAGGCACGCAGGACCCGGCAGTCAAACGATCTCTCAAACCCTTGTGTTGGCCGGCGCCTGCACGTATAATGGGCGCTATGAAATCCCGATTCGAAGGCACCCAGGTCAACCTGCGCCGGATCACACCGGCGGACGCTGATGATCTCGTGCGCCATATCGGGGACCGCGACATCAGCCGCCAGACCTTTATACCCTATCCATACGGGCGCAAGGATGCCCGACGGTTCATCGCGTGGTCGCAGGAACAGTGGCGCAAGAAAACCGCGTTCCCTTTCTCCATCGAGGACCGCCGCACCGGCCGCGTCGTCGGCGGCATCGGCCTGCACAGGATCAACTTCCTGCACAAAAACGCTGAACTCGGCTACTGGCTCAACAAGCGATACCGGGGACGCGGCGTCATGACCGAGGCCGTGCACCTCATCCTCGCGTTTGCGTTCCGGGAATTGAAATTCGAGCGCGTCTACGGGCACGTCTTTGTCAGCAACGATGCCTCGGTGCGGGTGCTAAGGAGGGTCGGCTTCAAACGCGAGGGATACCTCCGCAGGTCGTACTTCCACCGCCGCCGGTGGCAGGACAGCCACCTGTACGCCATTCTCAAGCAGGACTGGCGTCCCCCGACTGGGAAACCGACGCGTCCCAAAGCCAGGCGTTCCACGGCCTCTCGCACCAAAACCCCGCGCCGCATTGTAACCACGCGCCGCACTGCACCGGCCCGGCGTACCGTAACCGCCCGCCGCTCTGTCCCCGCCCGCCGCCGGGCATGATTCTGCTTGCCAATTCCGACCGGGCTATCTATATTCGGGCTTAACTACACCGGGGTTCCACAGCGGGGCATACACAATTACACGTACACCTTTGCAGCCCCGTAGGGCAGAACCCCTGTGGTTCTGCCGCTTACGACATATGTAAAGTCAACGCCGGTCATGAAATGCGAAAACAACGTCTGTTCAGGAAGGAATTATGGGTAGTGTCTTAAAAGGAGATCACACTGGCTTGATAGCTTGGCAGCTGTTGAAACTGGCAACCGTGACTACCTGTTTTCTGTTTCTGAGTGGTTGCACCTATACCAAATACTATTATGCTGGCTGCGAGGCCAGTCGGGCCGGTTGGGAATTCGTACTTGTCTTAGATAGAGTCAAGCCGTCGACACTGGATGACAGGTGTTGGACACCATACTGCGACCCTTTCCCTGACGATGCGGTTGCTCCTGATACGCTGTTCACTATAGAAATATTCTACATGCACAGGGACAGCCTTCAACACATGGGCCGGGATTTGAGATACGACAGCGGGGCAGTTCTGTTTGCCGGCGACACGACGCCGCAGAAGCTTGAGGTGTGGAGCGACGGTTGGAAGGGGGAAGTGCGCTGGAAGTACAGGTCTATAGAGGTGGGCCAGGTGAGAGTTACGGGCGACTATTCGGGAACGCACCGCAAGCGCTGGGGTTCCTCTCTGCCGGCGTTCATGCTTGTATCGTTACAATGGACAGTGTTCGACATGGAGACCGGCGAGGAGAAGGGTCAGTTCGTTGTCACCAAAGAACTTGAACTGATCAAGGAACGCCGGTCTTTCCTTCAGGACCTGTGGGAGATGTAGGTTGATATAGTGACTGGTGTCGGGTTTGTCGCGGCCGGGGCCGCTCCGAACCCAACCTACGACACATGAAGAGATTAACGCAAATACGTAGGTCGGGTTCCGAGGCCGTTGAAAGCGGGTGAGAAACCCGACACCCCGATGAATAATGAAGACCCTTCGACGCTATCACCGACCGGACACACCTTGCTTTGTGACCGTCGTCACACACAACCGGGCACCGATCCTGACTGACGATCTTGGACTCTTTCTTTCATCATGGGGCGACGTTCTCCCTTCCGCCTGGGTTATACTGCCGAACCATTTCCATGCCATTGTGCCGGTGGCCAACGAGCCGATATCAACGATCATGCATCGAATGAAGATCACCTACGCCCGGCAGGTTCGGGAATCCGAAAGATCGGGCCGCGTCTGGCAGCACCGGTTCTGGGACCATATCATAAGAGACGACGCGGATTACCGTCGTCACGTCGATTACGTTCATTACAATCCGGTTAAACACGGCTTGGTCCGGGACCCCTTTCTCTGGCGGTTTTCGTCGTTGGCCACATGGGCCGCCCGGGGGATCTATGCGCGTGATTGGGGAACGCGAGAGCGGCCCCGTTTCGACGGGGAGTATGGCGAGTGAGAAGTGTCGGGTTTCTCGCGGCCTGCGGCCGCTCCGAACCCGACCTACGCCCTAGATTTGCTGTTTTTGTTGATTTGCTCGGCTTGGCCGTGTATAGCTGACCCATGGCTCGTATACAGATACCGCCGCCGGGACGGCTGGTCATTTCGATAATCTACTCGCATATCGACGCCGTCGCCGACTCCCTGGTGCAGCTCGAGAAACAGTTCGGGCGCATCCAGTGCGAGACTGTCGATATCCCGTACACGCACAACGACAAGTACTCCGAGGAGATGGGCGAAGGCCTGATGCGGCGGTTTTTCTCGTTCGAGAAACCGGTGGCGCGCGACGCCCTGCCGGAGATCAAGGCCGCCTGCCGCAAAATCGAGCGGCAACTCGGCGACCGCGTCGACGACTACACCTTTCGAACAGTCAACATCGACCCCGGCATCCTCTCCCCGGACAATCTCGTCATGGCCTCGCACCGCGAGTACAACCACCGGATATACCTGGCCCGGGGGGTCTTTGCGGAAACCCAGCTTATATGGGCGCGCGGGAAATTCACCCGCCTGCCGTGGACCAGCCCGGATTTCTGCCACGATGAGGCCGTGGATTTCTTCCTGAGAGTCCGCCAGACGTTCGACGTCATCGACGAAGAACAGGCCAAATCCCCCGTGGCCTGATTTCACTTTCTTTTTACGGGTCCATTACCGACATTAAAGTGAAAGGTCGGTAACCTCCGAAATCCGTCCGGGAACGCCCAAAATGCCCCCGGATACGAAGAAACAGAGATGGATAAATTCGTCATCCAGGGCCCGTCGACACTGAACGGCAAAATCAGGGTCGATGGCTCAAAAAACGCCGCTTTGCCGATACTGGCCGCTGCGCTGCTCATCGACAAGGGCGAATCGGTCATCAGCAACGTCCCGCCGTTGAGGGATATTTTCACGATTATCCGCGTGCTCGAACATCTCGGGGCCAGAGTGACCTACGATGAGAAGGCCCGAGTGGTGACGGTGAGCGCGGAGAATATCGACAAGAACACCGCTCCGTATGACCTGATGCGGCAGATGCGGGCCTCGTTTCTGGTGCTGGGTCCGCTGCTGTCGCGCCTGGGCGAGGCGCGGGTATCGCTGCCGGGGGGCTGTTCTCTCGGCGCCCGTCCGGTTGACTACCATATCAGCGGGTTCGCCGCCCTGGGCGCCCGTATCAGCGAGAAGGGCGGCTACGTAATCGCGCAGGGCAAACCGCTGACCGGGGGAACGGTCATATTCGACCGGCCCTCACACACCGGCACCGAGAACATTCTTTTCGGCGCCGTGCTCGCGGCGGGACAAACGACTATCATCAACGCCGCCTGCGACCCGGAGATATCCGACGTGGCCGCGTTTCTCGGCAAGGCAGGCGCGAAAATACACGGCGTCGGCACGCCCACTATCACCGTCGAACCCGTCAAACGGCTGAGCGCGGTTGAACACGCAGTGTCGGGCGACCGTCTGGTAGCCGGAACGTACATGATCGCCGCCGCCATGACCGGGGGGACGGTGGAAGTCTCCGGCATCGAGACGGAACCGCTGAGAGTCGTGGCGCACAAACTCCAGGATATGGGTTGTCAGATCGAAACGAAGAAAACCGGCGTGAGTGTTCGCGGGCCGAAACGGCTGGCAGCCATCAGCGTCACGACCTTTCCGTACCCGGGATTTCCCACCGATTTACAGGCAGCCATCATGGCGGCTTGTACGATTGCCTCGGGAACATCTCATATCAAAGAAACTGTTTTTGTAGATAGGTTCAATCATACGATGGAATTGCGCCGGCTGGGCGCAGAAATCACGGTTTCCAGCGCCGAAGCGATTGTAACCGGCGTGGACGCTCTCGTCGGCGCGCAGGTCATGGCCTCGGATATCCGTGCCGGGGCAGGGATTACGCTGGCCTGCCTGGCCGCGAGAGGAGAATCAGAGGTCCTGCGGGTCTATCACGTTGATCGCGGGTATCACAGATTGGAAGAAAAGTTAGCCTCCCTCGGGGCCGATATCAAAAGAGTACCCGTATAATAAAGGGAGCCCGTGATTCGGCGCCTTCTGCGGCTGCGGCCGGGAGGCCGACGGCGGACCTGGTCGGGCAGGATGCCCGTCACGATCCGGTGCCGGGACGAAGAAACGAAGTAAGGATGCGTTATCTGATGAGAAAGGTTTTTGGACTCAGCCTGCTGCTTCTCGCCTGCTGGGCGGGTGGAAGCATAGCCCAGGAGGCCCAGTTCGGCAAAAATAAGGTCCGGTACAAGGATTTCGACTGGAAGTACCTTCAAACCCGGCATTTCGACATCTACTTTTATGAAAACGCATACCCGACGGCCAAGTTTGCGGCTACCGTGGCGGAATCGTCGTATGTCGAAATTACGGAAGAGCTCAATTACCGCATCAAGCGGCGCGTTCCGGTGTTTGTTTACAACTCGCACAACGACTTCCAGCAAACCAACATCATCTCAGCCCTGCTTCCGGAGGGCGTCGGCGGTTTTACCGAAGCCTTCAAGAACCGGATCGCCATTCCGTTCACCGGCTCCTATGAAGATTTCCGGCATGTCCTGCACCACGAACTGACGCACGCCGTCATCTACGACATGCTCTTCGGCAACTCGTTCGCATCGCTGCTGGCGCGCCAGAGACTGTTCCAGTTACCGCTGTGGTTCGCCGAAGGGTTCGCCGAGTATTCCTCGCGGCACGGCTGGGACTACTGGTCGGACATGTACGTACGAGACGCCACTATCAACAACTACCTGATACCGCCGGACCGCCTCGGCGGATACCTGGCTTACAAGCAGGGCCAGGCGATGGTCAAATACATCGTCGACAAGTACGGCGAGAAGAAACTCGGGGAGATCCTCCAGAAGGGGAAAATCCACCTGACTATGGGCAAGGCGCTCAAATCGGCCATCGACATCACCGAGAAGGAGTTCTGGGAAGAGTTTTCCAAGGAGATGAAACGCCGTTACTGGCCCGAGATCGCCGAGCGACGGGAAGCCGACGAGATCGGAACCCGGCTGACGCGCGCCCCGGACGACGGCTCGTACTTCAACGAGAAACCGACCTTCTCCCCTGAAGGCGACAAGATCGCGATTTTCACCGATCGCTCCGATTACACCGAGATCGTCCTCATATCGGCGTCCGACGGCAAGGTGCTGAACCGACTGGTCAAATCCGAGCGGTCGGCCGACCTGGAGTCCCTGCACTCCTACGTGTCGGGCATGTCGTTTTCCCCCGACGGCAGCCGGATGGTCTTCGTGGCCAAGTCAAAGGGAAAGGAAGTGATCTGTTTTCTCGACGTGTACCGGCAGAAGGTTTACGAAAAGGTTCGGCTCGACTTCTACAACATTCAGTCTCCATCATGGTCACCGGACGGCGACAAGATCGCCTTTTCAGCACTACGTGACCACAAGCGGGACCTGTACATCTATCATATCGAGACGGGCGAGATCGAGCAGCTCACCGACGACCGCTTTGACGACGTCAGCCCGAGTTGGATGCCCAATTCCGCCGAGATCGTCTTCTCGTCCGACCGGCCGCATCCCCGGAATCCTGCCATTGATCACCTGGGTCATCCCTACGCAGGACCCGGCGCCCTTCGCCCGGGCGATCTGGAGTACGGCACGTACAATATTTTCAGCCTCGAGACCGCCGGTCTGCGAATCACACCGATCGACGTCGGGCCCGGTTCCAGCACGGCGCCGACCGTGTCCCCGGACGGCAGCAAGATCGCGTTCGTGTCCAACCGCAACGGCATCGACAACATTTACGTCGGCTATGTCGACACCGTCAGATACTATGCCGTAACGGACGTTCTCACGGGCATTCGCGAGGTATCATGGTCGCCCGACGGCACGCAACTGGCATACTCGGCCCTCTATCGCGGTGCCTGGGACGTTTTCCTGCTGAAGGATCTCGTCCCGGTCGGCGACAGCGGCCGCTTGAAACCTACCGACTACGTTCTGGGCAAATACGACCTGCTGGAGTGGGAAAAGCGCAGCACTCTCGCCCAGAGCAGGATGGTCGGAGATACAGTGGATACGTCCGCAACGGCCGAGCAAGGCCGGCCCGCCGACAGCACACAGGCACCCGCGGACACCACCAGTGCCGTCCTGGCAGACCTGGATACGGTTTTAACGACGGGACCTCGCCAGGTCGACTCAGCCGTCACCTCGGCTGTCAACGACTCCGCCCTGACCGACAGCGCGGGGGCGACACCGTCGGCGCCGACGGAAGATTCCACCGTTACCCGGTCCGGCGTTTACGACGATGAGTACGTATACGTCTCAGAGGGCGACGAGAGCCGCCTGGACTCGCTGTTTGTGAATATCGCCGGCGGCGACAGCGCGTACATGGCGATGCCGCGCGAGGAACCGGCGGAGTTTGACTCCATCGCGAGCCTGCTTCCCGGCGGTGAGTACAGGGTTCATGAATACAAAGTCCGGTTCACGCCTGATTTCGTCGGCGGCGGTTTTGCCTATGACACGTTTTTCGGCCTGCGCGGTCAGTCCGTATTTGTGTTCTCGGACTACCTGGGCAACCACCAGATCTACCTGGCCACGGACCTGGTCAACACCATTGACCAGTCGTACATCCAGGCATTCTACCTTAACAACCAGCGCCGGATCGCCATGGGCGGCGGCGTTTTCCATACCAAGAATTATTACATTGACAGCTACAATTTCCTGTTCTCCGATCGCTTTTACGGCCTGCAGGGATTTGTGAGCCGTCCCTTTTCCACGTTCAGCCGGATCGAGCTTATTGCCTCGCAGCACTTCATCGATCGTGACTACATCGATTTCCTCGATCCTCGTTCTGACAGGAATTCCAAGGCGACCACGGCCACCGTGGCATGGGTGTTCGACAACGTCCTCTGGGGATACACCGGACCGATAAACGGCCGGCGCGCCAAGGTCACTCTTAACTCCGTCGTGAATCTCTTTGACACCGGTGACATCGAGTTCTACTCGGCCGAGCTTGACTTTCGCAAGTACTGGCACTTTACCAAGACGTTCTCCATGGCGCTGCGGCTGTCAGGCGGAGCGTCGGTGGGCAATACGCCCAAACAGTATTTCCTCGGCGGCACCACCAACTGGATCGGCAACCGTACTCTCGACGCCAAAGTGTACGACGTGGAGAACCTGTACTTCGCCGACATCGTGACGCCGCTTCGAGGCGAGGACTACTACGGCCTCTCGGGCGACCGCTACGGCCTCGTGAACTGGGAGTTTCGCTTTCCCTTGATCCAGTACTTCGCCATGCGATTCCCCCTCCCCCTGGTTCTCAGTAACGTCATCGGCGCCCTGTACACCGATATTGGCGCCGCGTGGACCGGAAGCAACTTCAAGGGCGGCACGTCGGAAGGCGGACACAGGCGCCTTCGGGACATAAAGTCCGGATTCGGAACGGGGATGCGGCTGAACCTGTTCGGATTCGCGCTCCTTCGCTATGACATCGCGTGGTCGACTGATTTCAACACGGTGTCGGACAAACCCCGCCACTACTTTTCATTCGGCGCCGATTTCTAGACCGCCGGAATGGAGCCAGTGGCTCGGCGGGGCCAAAACCCGTCGTCTTTCTCCCACGTGTAGGGCGCCTCCCCACCAAAAAAAAACGCGGCCGGATGACCGACCGCGTTATACAACGAACAAGAAGGTTCAGCGATGCAAGGCACAGTGCTTCGACTTGCCGTCGGTGTAACGTCGGCAGCGCTTTCCTGCTTTGGTCTTACCCGAGCAGCGCACCTTTGCTGATTTGCGCTTCGGAGCAGCTTTCCTCTTGACTACCTTCCTCTTGACCGCTACCTTCTTCTTGCTGGCGGTTTTCTTCTTGGCAGTCACTTTCCTCTTGGTTGCTTTTTTCTTCACAACCTTCTTCTTGGCTCTTTTAGCCTTGCGCATTGAACATCCTCCATATGAAACGTTCGCCCGGAAACAAATCATCAGCGAAAACCATGTCAAGAAAAAAATAAACAAACTTGGAATTTTTTTTGCGTTCATCACAACGGCACCGGCATGGCTCGTGCGATGCAGGCGTCTTCCGTCGTACCGACATCGCATCGGCGTTCATCGTCATGAACGCTGCATCCCGTGCCGCCCCGATTTCGAACGCTTCGTCCTCGTTCGCTTCGAACGACCGGCTTCGTTGCCGTCGTTGCCCTTGTCACTACGACCCGCCGTACGACCGAAACGTTCCAGCTCGACGGCCATGTCGCACAGTCGTTCATCCGCCCTGGCCAGCACCGAACCGGCGGTGAAACGACCGCTCGCCGTGCGCCGCCCCCCGGGCACGCCGGTCAGTATCTCAAGCCCTTCGCTGATCCTCCTGACGGGATAGATGCTGAACTTGCCCGATTTGACGGCGTCCATCACGTCGGGCCGCAGCAGGAGGTCCTGTACGTTCTGACGAGGCATGAGCACGCCCTGGTTTCCCGTCAGACCGCGCGCTTTGCAGACGTCGAAGAAACCCTCGATTTTCTCATTGATGCCGCCGATCGGTTGAATCTCACCTTTCTGGTTGACCGATCCCGTCACCGCCAGACCTTGATTGATGGGTATTCGGCTCAAAGACGAGATTATGCCGTAGATCTCCGTGGACGACGCCGAATCGCCGTCAACGCCGCTGTAGGACTGTTCGAAGGAGATTGACGCCGACATCACCAGCGGTTTGTCCTGGGCAAACATGCTGCGCAGGTAGCCGGACAGAATCAACACGCCCTTGTTGTGCACGGGACCGGAAAGCTCGGCCTCACGTTCAATGTTGATAACTCCGGCCTTGCCAAGCGCCGTTGTCACCGTTATCCGGGTCGGGCGTCCGAACCTGTAGTCCCCGATGTCGTACACCGACAGCCCGTTGATCTGGCCCACCTCGGATCCCGTCGTGGAAACCATGAGCGTGTTGGTGTCGAACATCTCCTGTATCTTGTCCTCGACGAGATTGACCCGGCTGCGCCGCCCGCTCACCGCACCGTGCACGTCCTGCCGGGTAACTTTCTTGGCTCCCCGAAGGCGAGCGCAGAACGCCGCCTCGCGAACGATGTCGGCCACGGCCGTAAACCGGACGCTCAGCTTCTCCCGATGCCCGGCCAGTCTTCGACCGTATTCGGCCACGGCCTGCAGGCCACTGACGTGAAACGGCATGAGGTGCTCCTCATCGACAATCCGACGGACGAACTGAAAGTACTCAGTGACGTTCGCCCGGTTGTACGGCATTACGGAGTCGAACTCCGCCTTGATTTTGAACACCTTCTTGAAATCCTCGTCGAAATTCCACAGCAACCGGTAAATACGGTCCTCTCCGATCAGCACCACCTTGACCTCAAGCGGGATCGGCTCCGGCGTGATCCCGGAACCGGCCATCATGGAAAGCGGATCGTAACCGGTGATCTCAGTTTCGCCGTTCCGGAGCGCCCGCTTGAGACCTATCCATGCGCCCGGCTCGCCGAAGAGATCCAGGGCGTTGACGACGAGAAACCCGCCGGACGCCTTCAGGATCGAGCCGGAAAAAATGCGCGTGAAATCGGTCCGCCAGTAACCGAATCGATCCACCACCCGTTCCAGAGAGCCGAAGAGGTTCTTGTACGAAGGCGACTTTTCGATCACGATCGGGACGGTTGCGGTTTCCGAGTTGTCCAGGAGGAGGTTGACCGAGAACTCCTCAAACGGTTCGCGCTTGCGAAACGGCGGCGCCTCTTCCTCGCCGCGACGCGGCTGGGCCTCGCGGTAACGATCAAGATCGCTCACCATGGCGTCCTCCACCCCTTCGAGGTAGCCCTGAACCTTCTCATTCGGATACCGTTTCTTCAGCAAGTTCACCTTGTCGGCCACCAGCGGCGCGACCATGGAGTAGTTCAGCTTCTCGACGGCTTCTTCGAGCTTGCTGGTCAGCTTCTTCGACTCAGTGGTGGTAACGTCGAATTCTCTTCTCAGCGAATCCCAGGCGCGGCGTCTCTCGTCCAGCTCGGACAACGCGTACTTGCCTTCCTTGGAAAGCCGTTCGAGTTGCTCCATCGATGTCGGCTCATTCTCGATAAGGGGCTGGATTTCGTTGCGAACGCCGAGCCCCGACTGAATCTGCACCATGACAAACCCGGCCTTGGTCAGCTTTTCCTCGAAGCCGCTTACGAGCTGCTTCTGTCGGCCCTCGAACTCGCGGACCAGCCGGCTGTACCGGTCCTTGTAATCGTCGGAGAGGAATATCTTGGGAACAACCTTGCGGATGGAACTGATCAGGTACCCCATGTCCTTCCTGAACCGCCTGCCCTCACCGGCTTTGAACGTCAGCACCTTGGGGTGGTCAACGTTCTTGAAGTTGTTGACGTAGACGACGTCGGTAAGGTCCGGCGGTCCGTGCTCGAGTTGTTCTAACAGGTGCTTGATGGTAGTCGTTCGACCGGTGCCGGAAAGCCCCGTCACGAAAACGTTATACCCCCGACTCCTGACGTCCAGACCCAGCCTGATGGCGTCAACGGCGCGCTGCTGGCCGATAATGCTGCTGCAGGGCGGAACGTCGTCTGAGGACGCTACACCGACCGGCTTGTAGGAAACTCGATAATCTAAGGACTTGTATGTCAACCCACGCCGCTTTTTCGATTTCCTGGGCTTACTGGTCGCCATTGCGTCCCTCCATTATACACTGATGTTACGCCGGTAGTATAGGCTCGCACGTGCTCGGAATCCAACCCAAAAACAGCGGCGCACGCACCTTTTGTTGTAGCTCCGGCAGCACAGCCGTGTTATTATAGCCGCATGCCGGATAGTATTACATCGTTGCTTGATGCACCCGCCACAGTGATCTGGTTGCCGATTATCACCGTCGCAGTCCTCCTGTGCGTCGTGATTGTACACTTCAGGACCCGCGGCCAGCTCCGCCTGCTCAAGAGCGTGCTGGGATCTTTCGACCAGCCCCTGCTTTTCTATGACGAGCACGACCGTCTCGCCTTCCACACCTCGGGACTGGTTCTATTTGACAGACAGGCACTCAGGAAAATCAGGAGGCTTTCGCGACGGCCACAGCCGGACAGAGAACTTCAGGGCGAGATCGAAATCGACCACAACACGTATCGCTATCAGAGTCGCCTTCTGGAGTATCGGCCCGGCAGATACGGCACTATCGTTCTCTTAGAATACCATCGCCCAACGCGTTCCGTAGTGTAAGCGCCAAAATGGCAGTGTCGGCAGACCCGATGTCATGCCCCGACACGAGCCTTGGCGAAAAAAATCAAAGATTGTTGAGGAGTACTAACCCGTTCCCGGTCAGTCCCTTAACGGAGCAGCCCGCCGTAAGTAGCTGTCAATCAACAAAATTGCTTCGCTTGACAGCCCCTAAACTCGATGTGTATATATGCCGTGTTGCTTCTTTAGCGTTGCGCATTGAACGGCGGTATCGTCTAGTGGTTAGGACGGGTGGTTCTCAGCCACCAAACCGGGGTTCGATCCCCCGTACCGCTAAAGACCGCTGGGTGGTCCGAGCTACTTTTCCCTGTGGGTTAGTTCGGACTACCCAGACTTTTTTTGCCCGCGCTGTCTGATCGAGCAGCAACTTACATCAATGCCAAAAAGAACGCCCGCTGCCCCATTCCCTGAAGCCCGCGCCCGACGGCGTTTCACTCGGGCAGGGCCGTCATCCCGGCCCGGCGCGCTGCCGCCGTGGCACCGGCGGTCACACAACCACACCGGGGTTCCTCGCCTTGCGCAAAAAGATAACGTATGAGAGCCGTAAGATCGCCGATGTCCGGCCCTTCGCAGTCACCGTTTAAGTCCGCCGCGTTAGCGACGCACGCCCCGGCTCCGTCCAGGAACAGGTAGCCAACAAGGTACGTGACGTCACCGATATCTACGGCCGGCTGACCATCAACTTCGCCCGGAATGTACGGCAAAACCACTGTTTCATTCAGACCGGCGTCGAATTCCGGCCCGAACGTCTCCATGGTGTCCGTGAAACTCAACACCTCCGCGGGCACAGCGTACCGCGCCGTGTCCCAGACCAGAGAGAGACCCGTCCGACACGGTACCGCAACCGTGAAAGAGATCTCAACAAGCACCGTCGGGGTGTCAAGATCCAACTCGTAGCCAAGGCTGTTATCAAGCCTTACCAGAAGAAGGCCTGATTCCGGTTCCAACACGACCGAGTTCAAATCCCAGGGTTCGGCAGGCAGACCGTCGAAGGAGACCTCGAGGATCTCGATGTTCCCCGGTATCTGCAGGGGGATTGTGGCCTTCGTCAGCGGCTTGGATATCTCCACCACGACCGGCTGGATCATGCTGGAAGTGTCGCAAGGTGCCACCGTGACTGAGGGCAGAACCAGTCTGCCCCACGGCGGTTCGTAGGCCGAGTTGACCAAGAAAGTGCCGGAATCGGACCAGGCCGAGTACTCGGCGCCGTCGTGCGTTCGTGCCCGCCACCAGTACGGAGTCAACTCATCCAGGACCGCGTCGACCAGCCACCCCGTCGAGTCCGGAGTCTCCTCGACGTTCGGAGAGGATGTGACGACGCTGGCAAGCTCTTCGTCGGCGTACACTTCGAACTGGTAGTACAGTTGGTTGCTTTCTTCGTCAGAGCCGCCGGAGACATACAGAATCGGCGGGTTACCGACAAACCGGCCGTCCGACGGACTGCGCAACTGCGGCGCCAGCGGCAGCGTGTTCACGTGAAAAGAAGTCGAGAGCCACTCCGACCAGATGGTGCCGTTGCTTGACCGCAGCCGGACCCAGTATCTCTCACTATCAAGCAGCGGCGCTCCGGCATAGGTTACGGAGGAGTCAGGCGAACCGGTGACGCCGGGCACCCACATCTCCGCCGCGGTCCAGTCGTTATCGCTGCCGACTTCGATCTCATACTCGGCCTGCACAGACGCACCGGTATCAACAACCGACCACAGGATCGTCGGAGTATGATCCGCAACCTGGTCCGCGTCCTGCACCTCCAGCAAGAGGCTGCGCACGTACGGATAACTGTGGGTGAAGAAGTCCAGGACCCGGACCAGCAGCGTGTCGCGGTGCTGGAATCCGAGGTAGTCGTTTCCTTCACTGATGAACTCTGCTCCGAAAGTGGCAAAGACGGTACGGTGGTCGCCCAGGTACGTGACCGCGCAATCGCCGAAGTTGCCGCTGCCGAATTCGTCGGCCAGATAAAATGCCGTCTGACCGTCGGCATACGCATTCAGCCCATCATGCATCGGGTTGATCGGCGCGTTGCCGTAGTACGTGAAGGCCGTCCCGTCGGCGACCACGTTGCCGTCAATACCCATGAAACCGAGGGTGAACCCGCTGGGGCCGGCGAGCGTAGCGTGCAGGTAGTCGGCCATGAAGGCGGAATCCAGCGAGTGCAGCTGTGACGCCGCCGTCAGGCTCGAAAGGAACAGGCTGCCCCCGCCCTCGAGAAACTGCGTCAGCGCCGCGATATCGTCGACCGTGATGGTCCCCCCGCCGCCGTCGTTCTTGCCCGTATGCCAGATAACCGTTTTGTACGCCTGGAGATCACTGCCGAGCGGTGATGATACACTCTTGTCCCACGTCTCGCTGGGAAGGCGCAGATCCGTAAGGCTGGTCGAGAACCGCTGCTCGAAAGTCTGCCCGTTGTCATCGTCAACAATCAGCACCTGTGGAGCGCCGAGAGTATGGTCAAACTCAAGGCTGGCCGTGAACGCGCGGTCACCCGACCCGGGGACGGAATCCGCCACGATCGTCAGGGTGAAACGGGCGATAATCGACTCAAAGTCGACCGGAAGCGAAAACCTGACCGGTAGTGCTATCCAGACGTCGGAGTAAGTGATGAAATCACCGACGAAGGGGACGTCATTCTGAAGGAACTGAACTCCCTCGGCGTCGACGGTCAGGCTTGCCGTCGCCGCATAGGCAGAACGCATCTTGTTCACGACGCGACAGTGAAACTCGATGGTTTCGCCGGCTTCCAGGACCTCGTCCCCGTCGCCACCGGGGGGCGGATCGATAAACACGGGCGGGGTGTCGGCCGAGAACTCGATCCAGGGGCGCGAGAAGTACACGTCAAGATCCGCGTGCATGACCGAGCCGTTACTTGATATGCTCTGAACGCCCACTTCCGAGGTTACGCCGAAGTTGTTCTTCGAATCGGGCACCGACAGATCGTGGAAGTTACGGTTGTTTGTTGCGCCGGGCCAGGGATCACCGTTGTCACTGACCCCCCTCAAGGCCAGGTCGTTGCGGCCGTCGGCCTGCTCGAAAGCCACCATGTACCGGAACCGGTCATGCTGCCCGGGGACGTCCTCGTCGACGTGATAGATACACAGGCCCGCCCCTGGCAGCTCTACGTCGAAGCCGACTTGCTGGCGGTTCTCGATGAGCCAGTACTGGGGCGATTCCCCCAGCGGATTATCCTTCATGCCGTAGACGACGGGACTCTCTTCAACCTGCGGCAACTCGACCTGGTGCAGGTTGCTGTCCAGCCACGATATCTCCACGAGACCCATTTGCTCTCTGGTAAACGCGTCGGGATGCGCCGGTGTCAGCCCGTACCCGTTCCAGCTCCCCGAGCCCATCAACGACCAGTCACCCAGGCCGCAGCCCGGACTGGTCAGATCCTGATCGTACATATCGTAGGCCCCGAGGATATGCCCCCATTCGTGGCAGATGACGCCGATGGGGGCCAGTTCGTCTCCCTGTTCCTCCGGACACATGATGTACATACGAATGCCGACACCGTCGTAGGTAAGCGGCGTTATAGCCGAGGCGTGAGACCAGATGCCCCATTCGTTGGCCTCCGCCCCCGGGCCGGCATGAATGACTATGACGCCGTCAACCCAGGAGTCGCCGTTGGCATAGAGCGAAAAGTCCACCCCGTTGGCCTCCGCGGAATCTACCGCCGCCCCAATAATCTCATGGCCATGTTGCAGGCCGTCGTCATCGTCAACATAATAGGCGTACGTCTCGGGCATCATGTACCAGCCGTATATGTCGCCCTTGATGTACACGCTGCCGTACGATATCTCGAGGTAGTAGTCGGTCATGGACCCGGTGGGATTGTGTATCGGGTCGGTGTCGCGATTGGAAAACAGCAGGGAATCGAACGCCTCCGGCGTGCCGTAGGCACTCTGGTCCGCCGCCCGCCAGTCGGTAAATTCGGCCAGAAGAACAACGACGTGAATAGTATCAACCACGGGGCCGGCCTGCGCTGCGTCGCGCACCGACCGTAGCGTTTTCAATGGCGAGTACTCATTGGGGGCACAGCCGCCCGCGGCTTTGAACGCCGCCCAGTTCCGCGCCTTCTCCTCGAGAACGCCCTGTGCGAGCCATTCCTGAACCGCCTCCCTGGTCGGCGCCACCGACGACGACGTGCCGGTCAGTACCAGAACGACAAGCGCGGAAAAAGCGGCGGTTCGGATCACGGACTGTCCCATTGCGGCACCGAAGGCAGTTGTATTTCAACTGCCGGAGTGATGAGTAAGGTCGAATTCTCCCTGCCCTCTAAACATACAAAATTAGACACCGGAGTCAACTATTTTCTGGCTGGCGGTAACAAGGCCCTGTCTTGGCGCAGGTCGGCATCTTCGGCCGTCGCGCATGCCGCGATGCCAAAAAAAAGGAGCAGCCTTCTCGGCTGCTCCCTGAAATTCTCTCGCAGGCACACTTACTTCAGCAGAATCATCTTCTTCGTCTGCGAGAATTCGTCCGTCACCAGACGATAGAAGTAGACACCGCTGGCCACCTGGTGTCCCTGCCCGGAGGCGCCGTCCCATGTGATCGTATGATAGCCGGCCTGACGGGCCTCGTCGACCAGGGTGACCACCTCCTGACCCAGGATGTTGAAGACCTCCAGCTTGACTCGGCTGGGAACGGGCAGGGCGAAGGTGATATCCGTCGACGGGTTGAACGGATTCGGATAGTTCTGTGAAAGTCCATAGGTATCGGGGAGGTCGGGTCCATCCGCCGCGGTGGCAATCGACGGCGTGAGCACCCTGTGGGCAAGATCGGAGACCAGGCCGGAGACAATTTCGTAGTCTCCTTCAAGACGCAGCAGCCTGACCGAACCGGCTTTGATTACGTGCGGGCCGTCGAGGTCGAGGACCGCCAGATTCAGCGGATTGCCCGGCCGGCCGGCCACGAGATCAAGCGTGCCCGGCTGCAGGTTCACGGGAACATCGCCGCCCGAGCCTGACAACTCGAGCTGAACCCCGCGTAACTCGACGGACGAATTGAGGACTACCTCCGTGTACCCGCCTTCCTGCACGGCCTGAACGGTAATGTCGGGGCTGATCTGCGGTGCAGCCGGAGCGCCCGCGACCACGCACCCGCACAACGGGTCCGCGCCTTCAACGAAAAGGTACTGAATCAGGTACGTCAGGTCGCCGATGTCCGGTCCTACACAATCGCTGTTCATGTCGGCCGCGTCAAAATTGCACGGCGCCTCTCCATCTATGAACAGGTACGCAATCATGAACGTCAGGTCACCGATATCAACGCTTGCCTCCTTGTCCACCTCACCCGGGGTGTACCCGACAATCTCGGTAGAGTCCTGCCCGACGTCGAACTCCGGACCGAACGTCTCCATCGTGTCCGTAAAACTCAGCACGTCAGTCGACACGTCGTACCGCGCCGTATCCCACGACACGAACTCACTTGTCATACATGGTATCGGCGCCGTGAAGTGCACCTCGAACAACACCGCCGGCGTGTCCAGATCCAACTGGTAGCCGAGACTGTTGTCCAGCCTGACCACGAGAAAAGCGGAGTCAGACTCGATCACGGCCGTGCTGAGATCCCACGATTCGGTGATCAGACCGTCGAACGACACCTCACAGATCTCGACATCGTCCGGTATCCGCAGCGGGATCGTCGCCTTCGTCAGCGGTTTGGACGCCTGGACCACGAACGGCTGCACCAGGCACGACGTGTCGCACGGCGCCTCCGACATGGACGGCACTATGAGCGTGCCGGTCGGAGGCTCGTAGGCCGAGTTGACCACGAACGTGCCCGAATCCGACCAGGCGGAGTATTCTGCGCCG